>Ga0325410_1001547_pt1 | contig 25470 bp, 9 predicted proteins | sample PopdelMetagenome_16_FD_206182 | JGI IMG/M metagenome (GOLD analysis project Ga0325410, IMG submission 206182) | Populus deltoides microbial communities from Bellville, Georgia, United States - Xylem-PdIQD-R3 | ecosystem: Host-associated > Plants > Phyllosphere > Stem > Wood/Secondary xylem...
TAGTTCATATATCACCTTTTCATTATCAAAAAATTAATATATTACTTTTCGATTATTATTTTTTAATTTAATAGTTGTCTCATTTTTAATGAATCAAGGTATTGGAGTAAATTAATGAAATAAAAAACAGTTGTTTTGAAGTATCCTTTGCTGCTAAAAATTAGATTTTATCAGGCATAAGAAAAATGTTTGAGACTTTTGGTAACATATTTTTTAAAGGATTAGTAAAAATTCTAAATAATAAAAATATATTTGATAGATTATTAATTATTAATTATTAATTATTTATTGATGAAACGTTTTTCTTAAACAAACAATCCTAAAAATCTCATCTACAATTTCTTTTCAACTTTATAGCAAGATAAAATTCAATTCAAGTTTTTTTTATATTACTAACTAATGACCACTAATTTTGATTTTTTAAATCATTATTGTTAAACTCAATCCAAGATTGACCCGATACATGAACCAAGTCACAAGTTTAGTAAACTAATTAATTTTTATCCAAGGTTGACCCGATACACGAACCAAGTCACAAGTTTAGTAAACTAATTAATTTTTTTAAAATAATTAAAAATAATATTATTTTAAAAAATAACATAATTAAAAAAATAATGATTTTTTTTAAGTTGATCGAATTACAATAAACTTAGGTTTTTGAATGGATTCAAACCAGATCATTTCCCTTTTTTTTTAATTCATCTAAAATAGATTTAACCAAATCTTAAATCCACCTGACTAATTTAAATTTTATAAAGTATTCTAAATATAAAACATATTGATTGTGTACCATAAGAAAAAAAAAGAGTAAATGTAATAAAAGGTATCAATATCTGGAGCTTTTTTTCCTTTAAAATCACTAGATAATAATAGGAGTAAGTAAAAAAACTAAAAAATAGATTAAACCGAGAAAATTAGAAAAAAAATAACTGAAAAAAACCAAACTGTGAAAAAAAAACTGATTAAAATTTTAAAAAAACCAACCGGTTTGGTTCAGTTCGGTTTTATAAGCCTGAAACTGGAAAAACCAAACCAAACCAGAAAAAACCAAAAAAAACTAGCCAAATTAAAAAAACCTAGCCAAAACCGAGACAAACCGGTTTGAACCGGTTTTTATTTTAAAAAACAAACCAAACCAAAACCGGTCAATTTAAATCAATTTTGGTTTTTTTTCTTTAAATCAATTTAATTATTTTTAATAAAAATCAAATTGAACCGAAAATAATCCGCCCAGGATAATAACAAGAACAAAAGCGCATTAAGCCAATTGTAATTGTAAGGGGGGGGGGGGAAAACAGATATAGAAAAAAGAAAAAGAAAAAGAAAAAAAGAAGATTAAACCAATTGTGACTGAAGATAACAGAATAAGCCCAACTCTTAGATGAAATCCGAACGGAGGCCCATATTACTTCAAAACCGGCCCAGAAAAGTCTTCTTAAGAAAACCCTAAATCTTCACTATATAAATTCCTTCCTCTGCCGTCAGCTTAAACTTTCCTCCCCAGTGATAGGGTTTTTGCAGCCGAAGAAGAAGAAGAAATGGTACTCTTCTTCCCTTCCATGTAACAACAATTGCTTTGTTGATTGATGGTGTGTTACCGACATGTTTGTTTGTTTGTTTCGTAGGGGAAAGGAACAGGGAGTTTTGGTAAGAGAAGAAACAAGACTCACACTCTCTGTGTGCGATGCGGCCGCCGCAGCTTTCATCTCCAGAAAAGCCGTTGCAGTGCTTGTGCTTTTCCTGCTGCCCGTGTCAGAAAATGTAAGTTGCACCCTTTCTAATGGATCGAGAGTTGCTTCATAGACGTTCTTACTTTTTATTACTTAAAGCAAGATTTGTGGTTTCTTCATTGCTTCTTAATTTGTTTTGTTATTTTCTTGTTCCTTTACTTGAATCTTTTTAATATTTTTCGGATTTGTATTTTGATTGACTTTAACCAGCTTAAGACGTTTTTTTATTCAATCTGAGGTTAATAATGAGAATTGTAGCTCTGTTTCCATGCCAGGAAATCATTTGTTATTTTGCTCCCAGGGTATATTTTTGTGTGAATTTGTTTTTGCATGTTGTGTTTGTAAAATTTTTGACGAAATCATTTGGTACCTGTTTCTTAGATAACTGGAGTGAGAAGGCTATTCGCAGAAAGACCACTGGAACTGGCCGAATGAAGTACCTCCGTCACCTGCCACGCAGGTTCAAGACTAACTTTAGAGAAGGTAAAATTAAAACTCAGTTTGTTGTTGAAATTTGTTGATTGTTCATGTGATGTGAACGTAAATTTATCTTCTTGTATTGGTTTTGATGTTCTGTTAATTTTTTGGTTTGTTTAGGTACTCAAGCAGCTCCAAGGAACAAGGGAGCTGCTGCAGCTTCATCGTAAGTGTTAGAAGGGCGATGAAAGTGTGTTTTATTTCAATGTTTTTGAATTTGCAAACATGAAGTTTTGAATTGTTGTTACTTGTTAGACACTGAATTGTTTTCAACAATGGAGAGTTACAAATGTTTATCCTTCTGTTATGGTAATGAATGGTGATCACCTCTTATTGTGTGTGCCGCGAGCATCCAATATCCAACTTTCTTACGCGTCGTGCCATCCAATAAAAATGGTTGCAATTAGGTTGTTCCTTGAACATGCATTTACATGGGGAATGGGGGTGGGTGTTTCTAAGATGATGCACGGTGATTGACACAGTGCAGGCTTCTTAAGCATCATGGTATCTTAGCTTAACGGGTCTTTGATTGAGATGTATGGTAATATGGCAGAGCTGGAACTAGCTGGCCTTATTTTTACGTTCTGATATTGATAAATTTTATTGTTATGGAATGCGTGATGGTTAAAGATTATGCATTTGTTGAGCGATGCTCTATTCAAGGTCAGGCATCAGTCCGCTTTCAGTTTATCATATCAGTTGAGCAATGTAAGCCTGACTGCGTCTGCTGTGGTCAGGAGTTTGGAGTCACTTCTATGTGTGCATTGTCTCACAGCTCCGCTTCCATTGCATGATTTCTGTTTTATAGTGGAGGCCCGTTAAGCAGAGATTGGCCATGTTCAGAAAACAAGAGAAAAAAAAACAGTTTTCGGTGAATCTGATAGATCTTCGCCTGCTTTCTGATTTTATCCCTGCCATAAGGTGGTGGTGTTATTGATTTAAGTTGGATAGCGTTTATAATCAATCAACTGGCAACTTTTGGTGTAACAATCCGTGTGGCTATATGAACATGGGAAATCAATTCTGCATCTTTGAAAATTTATTAAAATAATATTTTTTTTATTTTTAAAAATTTATTTTTAATATTAATAAAAAAATAAAAAAAATTGTAGAAAATTTCATTAAAAGTCAGAAAACCGCAGATCCCGTTTATCTTATCCGTTTCTGACTTAAATAATGATTTGTCAATATTTTTGCAAGAACCCTCAAATCCGCCATAGAAACCCAAAGAAATTTCGATACATCATAGTATCGTATCTATTCAGAGCATTCTACAAGCCAAATTTGATGCTTTGCAAGCATTTCAGCAACAGTGTTAAGCTATATTTGTTTGCTGGAAGCTGGAAAATAATTTTTTTTTTGAAAATTAGTTTTTTTAAAAAATAATTTTTTAAATTATTTTTCAATGTTTGATAGTGTATGAAAAATCAGTTGGAAAACATTTTCGGTGTTTAGTTATGTCATGAAAAATAAGCTGAAAAATAACTTATTAATATGTTCTTTCAAGTTTATTAAAATAACAAGGAATAAATCTTAAATCTTGTTTATTTGGTAAAAAATAGTTTCCTTTCGAAAAGTGAATTTCTTGGAAAGTATATTCCTAAAAAATAAATTATTTTCTGATATTTAGTTGTGTCATGGAAAATAAGTTAAAAAATATTTTTCAGTGTTTGGTTATATTTTAAAAAATAAGTTGAAAAATAACTTATTAATATTTTTTTTCAGTTTATTAAAATAACAAGGAACAAATCTTACAAATTGAAAAGTTAAATGAAAATGAAATTGAAAAAAAATCTAATTTCATAAATTATATCACATAAAATAAATAATAATCAAAATAATAGAGATCAAATCTAACAAATAAAAAAATTGAAAGATGATGAAATTGAAGAAAAAAATTCAAACAAAATATATATCAATCTAAAGTTTGAGGACCAAATTTGATATAATCAGCAAATAATATGATATTTTTAAATTTTTCACAACTTCTAAAAAGTGTTTTTCGTCCAAAATAAAAGAAAAACACTTTCCTGAAAATTAAACCAATTTTTTCTTTGACTGGAAAGTGTTTTTCATTGACCAACTTTCCTAATAGCAAACAAACACAAGAAAGTTTGGAAAGTGATTTCCAGGAAACTATTTTCCGGGCAAACAAACACCCTCTTAATTAATTAATCAACTTAAACATCAAAACTCATTGAGTCCTCAGTTAAACCAGTAGCAGAGTAAATCTGAGGCATTATAATCAAGTAATAGGTTCTCTACTTTCGTAGCAAGCAGAACTTGGAACCACTCCAGCACAGCCCTCGTATCAATGTAGCAAGGGTACGATATATATTGTAAGGTGACACCGTTCAGCCTTCCATGTAAACAACCACTCAATTTTCCATGTATTTGCCTGTCCGGCTCTTCCCATCTATATGTTGTTTCACTCTTTGTTTGAATTGGTTAGCACAGTGGAACTTGCCGGAGCACGATCGCTAACCAATTTAGCACAGTGGAACTGTTAGTGACAACAGCCAACTCAAGTCGGTTAGGGTCTCCGTCCCACCTATGGGGTATCAAATGCATGGAATTCAACAAAATGTATAAAACTTGTAATCCATTCGACATATTTGGAATTTAGCTGCAAATCCTGCCAGGATCAGCAATGGCAATGTTACTAGAATGGTCTGTCTATGATGTGAATGGAAACTCACCAGGGGACAAGGGAAAAGCTTTTGATTCTGCATTCTTTTATCTCAGTGTTTGAGCCAGTAGTTTCGCAACTGAGCCATGTGCAGTAGCATCTCATCACGACCTTGATTGGTAACACCACTGGTCATGATCCAAGGAGGTGCTGTCTCAAAGAAGTCACGTATCAGCTCCTGAAATTCATTCACATTTTCTTCGGGCCTTTTCCCTCCGTTTTTTTTCTTCTTCCTCTTGTCGCATTTGGTGAAAATTAATGTCATGGGAACCTGAAAGGCAATAAATTAACTTTTAGACATCCTCCCCTTCCTCCAACCATGACTTGGATATAGATAGCAAGTGCTATCTCCAATGGAGAGGCTTCTGTCTACAAATAACTTTTAGCAAGTTTCTGATCTCTAATGGATATTTATATAAGACTCGAAACCCCAAGGTCTATTTATATCAACACGGGGGGGAAAATGCAATTGAAGCCACTGGAAAGTGTTTGCTCATGCAAAGTAAGTCTGGAACATCCTAACCAAAAACAGCTAGGGAAAGGGGAAAAAATTGCACATGCATCGTCAGCAAAAAAATTCTCAAGAAGCTAACAGCGGCAGGTCATCAATTGATATATTCCCTTTATCTCATCTAACAAGAAAGAAGATTTCACCTGATTCTGACCCAGCCAACTGGCATATTCAAGATCAATTTTCTTCGCAGGAATACTAGCATCAATAAGAAGGAATACTGAGACCAAGGTTGAGCGATTGAGAAAATAGTCTTTGGTAAACTTATTCCAATCTGTTCGAAGTTCCTGCGGCGCAGATGCATACCTGTTCAGAGCAGAAACAAATCGCAAAACAGTGCAAATTTAATGAAATGGACAAACTAGATAAATCAACAACGGAAGAACATATTCATTTAAACAGAAAGAAGTGGATAAAATTAGTTATGATGCTTGAGAAAGTGAAATAGGCACTTCTAAGCACCAATCAGCAAATAGTTAAGTTTATTATCAACTAAACTCAGTTTACTCCCCAGAAAATAGATTCCAAACCTGAAAACAGCATTCGATATTGCACCTATACAAAATTCGTACGTGATTAAAACGAACCAAAGCATTGAAACCATACCCATATCCAGGCAAATCCACCAAGTACCAGCTATCATTGACCTTAAAATGATTGATGCACTGCGTCTTCCCTTCACCAAGAACAAAAACCAAAACAAAAAACACAAATAATATTCAGTTCTAAGCTACAAAAACCCATAATTTCTTGCTGCAATATCCATCACATAACACAAAAACAGACATGAATAATAATAATAAAAAAACACGACATTATTATCAACTAACCAGGTTTTTTTGAGGTAAGCGCAAGTTTCTTTCTTCTAACAATAGAATTAAGAAGAGAAGATTTGCCAACATTAGACCTTCCAACAAGAGCAAACTCAGGCAAACCATCAGAAGGACAATCTTCAGTTCTAACACTACTTTTAATAAACTCAGCTTGAACAATCTGTGCATCCCTTGCATACTTACTCAACACAATATTAGACCCTTTTAAAACCCTAGCACTTAAACCACTACTATTCTCATTGACTGAAACCTCAGTGTCTGGTGGGATAAAGAGTTTGTCAAGTGAAAATTGGGTTTGGGTTTGGGTTTGTTCTTGGAGTGCTAACAAATTGTGGGCTTCTGTGAAGGGAATGGGTTCTGTTGTGGTGACTGTGGATTTGAGCCTGGAAAGGGTTGAGAGTTTAAGTTTGGTTATGAGAGGAAGGTTGATATGGGTGTATGGAGATGGAAGCGGGTGAGTGAATATAGAGAAGTGAAGTTTTGGAAGCCGAGAAAGAGCCATTTCTTTGGGTTGCCTTGGAGTTTTTAAAAGGGTGGAAGCATTAGCTACTATGTCTAATGTGGTTTTGACGAAGGAGGGTGCCGCCGGAAGGGAAATCTGACTAGGGAAGAGAAGATGTGCGGATAGTTTAGCTAGGCTTAGCCAAATAATTCTTAGATTATTTGAATTTACCTGAATATTTTGACCGATTAAATTAAAAAATTAATTTCAGATCTTAAATTGAAATTAATGTAATTTATTAGATTTACTTGATTAATTTATTTTATTTTTTTATATTTTTACAAATTATATTTTTTATTATATAATTTATATATTCAATAACAGTTTATATCCTTAATAATATATTTTGTTTAAATTTTTGGTTTAATCCAGAATTTTAAATGTAATTTATAAAAATATAAAAGAAAAGTAAAATTTATATCTAACTACATGATGGATTTTTTCATTATTCCTTTATTTATTTATATAAACTAGATTTGATTAGTTTAATATTTGATAACAAAAATTTATAGATAATTATTTTTATAAGACTTCCATCTTAATATATATATATATATATATATATATATATATAACATTTATAATAAAAAAAATCTATTTTTTTAGTTATACTTTAAATCTTAATATTTATATAATTGATTTCACTTTACTCATAATATGTGCAATCTTACATAATATTTTTTTTCTTTGATTTTATTCAATTGTTTTTAAGTTTTAAGTGTGTATCTATTTCTATTATTATTTGATTAAATAGAAATTTGATTATAATAAACAAGTTTATTAAATATAATTGTGTCTATGACCAATGTTACAAAATTAAATATCTTGATCGATATTTATTTATTAATTTTTTTTTTAGTTTAGGGCATCCATAAGATTATTTTATTGACAATTAGGAATTTTTTAATGTCAAAAGACATGATGGAAAATTAAGCTTGCAGATTTTTTTATGTGGCAAACAAATTATCCAATCCGGGAGAAGCATGAGTTAGATATCTAGTATATTTAATAAAATTAATTAAAAATTATATGTGTTAATAAATTAAAAGGAAAAGGCTATCAACGCTAACCCAAAACTAAATCATAACATTGAGAGATAAATATAAATTAAAATATTAGATCTCACGTCATGAAAAGCTCTTAATTTATTTATTTATTTTTATATATGATAATTCTATGATCTTTAATGAGAGTTACACAAAAATCTAAAAGAGCTCAGTAAAACATTATGACCCAAGACATAACAAATTGGGGATTAGAACAATATTTTGATATCTTATGGGAGTTATATTGTCTTTTTCATATGAGCTATTTATCATTGCCAAAAACAATTGGATACATTGGTGTTATTATAATTTTTTATACAGTGAAATTACTCAATTACCTTTAAAAGAAAAAAAGGATTGAATTTGCTTGGATGATCTTTTGCAAAACCCTGATTTGAAAATTTACGATGTTAATAAAAAAATTGGAAACCAAACCCAATGATGAAATGAGTCAACATAACATTTAGATCGAAAGAAAAATAAATAATTAAAAATAAATTCTTATGAAATAAACTTTTAATTACAGTATTTTAAATGTGGGTCAAGATGGAGTAACCAATTAAATAAGAAATAAAACACATGAGCTAAATATAAAGACGTCATTGTAAATAACTTAAATTGAGATCACATAAATGACTCTCTTTAAAGCTATGGCTGGCGATTCAACAAGGTAGAAAGGCTAGGGGTTTTTTTCTTCATTTATTTCATCAAATCATGAGAGAAAAACATTATTTTAAGCTAGATTAAAAGACTAAAAAGGGGTAAAGAGGATCTAAACTAGAAATCTAAAGATTTTCCTTGAGTTTAGAACTTAAAAGCAAGAATTTTAGGAGTTAAAGGGAGAAAGAAGAGAAGATGAAAAAAGCTTGATATCCTTTGTAATTTCTATTTGAATCACTTTAATCATGATTGGTTTTGGTTTTAGCACAAATTGAAGCTTAGCTAATAATATGTAGAATATGAAATATTGAGTTTTATAAGTTAGATTACTTGAAATAGTGTTTTGTTTTTTAAAATTATGTTCTTCGATATGAAAAACAAATGGGTAATATGAGAATTGTGGAAAACTTGAAGGAAATCATGTTTTCCCTCTTTGAAATGAGATTTTGGCCTAGACTCAGAAATAGAAAAAAAATTGAATTGGTAAATTGTTATGGAATTTGGGTTAAATTGTGTTAGGACAGGTAGGAAATGGATGAGTAAGAAATTGATTTTTTAATGAAAAACTGAACTAATATTTAACATGCTGTACAAATCGGTTAATCATTTAGGATTACTAAATGATCCAGTCGATCGATTGATAAGAGTAACAGTAAAATATATAGAATTATTAAACTAAAAATAATAAACTTTCGAGTAGAATTGAATGGATGACATTAATGAGTAATTTAAATTATGAATTTTATAATTTAATTCCTTAATCCATTTATATTGCATGTTATAATAATTTTCAGGTGCATCTGAGTCTCATGTGGAGCATTAAATTTGTTTAGTATTTTTTTTTTCTTTCTTCTTCTTCTTCTTCTTCCTCCTCCTCCTCTTCCTTTTTATGTTTTTAATGATGTAATTATAAATTAGTTAAATTCTCTTTTTGTACTATTAAGTTGTCACTAATGCTTAAACTAGATTTACGTTACTTAAAATTTACCTTTGGAATTCTATATGTTAAGTTTGAATTTGATATGATATTTTTGTATCCCATAGGTTAAAAAAAAATATATCTGTAGTTAACTTATTTTAATCTGTAGGATCTAATTACACCTTTTATTTTGATGAAGTACTTTTAATGTGGAAAAATATTGGGTCGTTAAATAGAATGTAAATTATGTTGTTATTTTATAAAAGTTCATGAAGGTTGAACCATGACTTTAGATTGATTACATGGATTTGTAGTGATGTCGATAACTTGGTATGTTTAAAAACAGGGTAAACTCTATCGATTTTATGGTGGTGATCGATGGTATATATATAAATCCTAGTTTTTCTATGTATTTTGATGATGAAAAGATCTAAACATGTCTTAAAGTAAGGGATGTTACATTTTTTTTGTCTTTTTAATTTTTTTTGCACAGTTAAATGACCTATGTACCCTTAAAACAAATAAAGGTTATCTTCCAATGACATTTTCATCTTTTTATTATGGTTTTTTTTTGTAATATTGGAGTTCACTTAAGAGTCGTTTGGTAATTTAAAAAATATAAAAATTAATAACAATAATAAAAAGTTGCATGTGTCTGCATGTGGACACCCCCCACACCTTTTTTATAGGGCTTATAAAGTTGTCTAGTGACCAGTCATCACCTCGTGCAGCGATTTTTAATTGTTTCAGCAACCCCTCCTTTTTGTTGCGGTGTGTGTGGTTAACATGCCTCGAGTTTTATACCGGTGACCTTTTTCTTTCTTTCTTTGTTCTCTCTCTCTATCTTGAATTTTGCGTCTAATCTTTCAAAATTTCAAAGCATACTTTAAATTGTTTTCTCCTTTATATTTGGTGCATACTATTTTGATTCCTATTTGTTTTAGATGAATTGATTTATTAAATTGAATTTTTTTTCAATTTCATCTTTCTTTAATTTTTTTTTATATGTCAGATTTGGTATTTATTTTTTTATTACTATTTTTTTTGTTTGAGATAGTTTTTAAAATTGATTTTGTTTGCTATTTCATCCACCTATATTTTTTTCCTTTTAGATTTTATCGTCATTTTTTATCATTCATTTGATTTTAGATTGATTTCATTGTGTCAATAACCTATATCTCAAAACTTTTTTTTAAAAAAAACAAATACTTACATCGTATTAACATTTTATTTTTATATATAAAAAAAACAGCCCGTATATATCGCAAGTAAGCAATCTAGTTGCATATAAAGGTCGTTATTTGAAACTAAGCTTGAAATCCAATAGCGCAAAACTTTCTCATTTAAAAATTCATGTTACTTTTGACAGCACTGCTGGTTCGCGGGTCATACCAAATTGGTTCTGCTCTCTTTGAAAATTTTCAGTGGGCATCACATGCTTACCTGCGTTTCTTCCTCAACCTCAACACATGCTTACAATGCTTTCGGCTACCTGGCTCTGTGACGTAGCGGAAGGCTAACGAAAAAAGGCCACCGCCTCTTTTCTGAATGGTTTACTCGAATCCACGAGTAAGACTAACTACCCAAATCCACGAGTATCAGAGTAACGTTTCTGAAAGAAATTCTTATTCAAAATCAAAAGTATCCTCATGAGTAGATGGCTGCTTGTATTTATAAATAGAGGCACACAAGGGCCCCGAATAAGAATCTACGTTAAAAATAGGAAAGTGCAGCTGGCAATTGTTTCATGGTAGTAATTCCTTTCAGGACTTGTATTCTTCGGTTGCAGCAAACCGTAATTCAGTTCATGGCAATCTCTTCTTCTGTTGCAGCAAGCTGTCCTGCATCACTCTGCATAAGAGGCAAACTGACGGAAAAGTCAGACTTCCATTCCTGTGGAGTTGTGCAATTGGAGCTTATAACGGGGCATCCACCTATCAGTACTACAGAATCAGTGATGAATGAGAGCTTGGTTGCCTGGGTGAGTTCCCACTACATGGCTTTTGAATCTATTTTTCAAGTTCTAGACATGCCTCTTAGTTAATGTATGCTTGAGACATTGTCGAAACTCCGTCCCGCTCTATGGGCGTTACAGGCTGGGCCTCTACTCATACAAGCTCTGGAAGATGGAAGTTTTGAAGCTCTTGTCGATCCATGACTGGGCACAAATTATAATTTAACAGTGAGATGGCTAGCATGGTTGCTTGTGCTGCTGCTTGTGTGCACCCTTCATCCTGGATCCGACCAAGAATGAGCCAGGCTACTCTTCTTGACTTTCCTTTGCTTTATCATGTCCAATATACTATAATTACACCTCCAGCCAACTAATAACGTGGTTTTGAGCATGAAATGCCTTCCTCAAGATTGAAGAAACCATACGAAAACCAAACAAAGAAAACTTATCGCCGAGGGCTTGTCATTATGTAATCATTATTTGGTTGTTATATGGAACTAAATGTAGCTGCGATTCTGTTTGATGGGTACTGAAAGAAGAAGCAAACATACCATGATGCTTCCAAAATGTTAGGAATTTGTTTTGAATCAAACAGAAAGTTCGTGCTCTGGAAGGCAGAAAGTCTGCAGATGATCTCAAAGCAGGAATATTCAGGCCTCCACAGCATAATGCATGGTTCTTCAAGAAGTTCAAGTTCCAGTACCTCCCACTACGAGGAACATGAATATTTTCAACATGGCAAGGGGCAGTAGGCAGGATGGCATCAGTTGTTACACTGGAACCACCAACGAGCATGAACCCAACCAGCTCAAGTAATGATGTTAGAGCTAAATTATTAGGTTTTAATGACTGATGTAACGTCCATTTTTTTGTTGATTCTTAACTATCAAATTTGAGCGTCCTTTTTAGCGGACAGTCATGCTGGTTCCATTGCTAAACATACAGCTTAGTAATGCCATGTATATATTGATTACTGTTATACATGTCCTTCACGAGCCTGGGCATGAACTACTGGGAGAACAAGGTGGTGGTTCATGTAATGTGCAGCACTAGTCTTAACAGAGACATCAAGCATGCGTGCAACTGGCATTTCGCTAATGAGCTGGGAAACAGCATTGCTTTTTATGTAAATTACATTGAAACAAAAGAAAATGAAGAAGATCAAAATTGAAAATCAGCCCATGCAGCAGATCGTAAGAAGCTTTGGTCTACAACCTCTGTGCTGCTTCAGCTTTCACTCGTTGCATAAAAGAATTTGCAGGCCGCACTAAAACTAGTTGCACATATATCTGCTAATTCATATGCATGTGCTTGCACAATATGTTTGGTGGTACATGGAAGGTGTTATACATTGCAATTTGCATAATGCTCTACAAAACAGTGTCCTGTTGCATTGCACATTCAATTGGTTTTGCCATAAACACTAATCAAACACCACAACTACAGTTAGAAGTAACAGAATAAGAAGAAAAATGGACCGTGGGATATAATTTAGAGTGCCTCAAAAACACTTTCGAGCAATGCTTCATTTGGTACCTGGCATTTTCTTTGAAAGTTCAGACTCCAGAAACATGTTGAGATCAGAAATGAAAACCCATTTCACCAAAAAAATTAAACTGGATAGTCATGTTTTCCATAAGTTGCAAACGTTAATTTACTGAAGATTTCAGCACCGGGGAAGCCTCCAGCAACGAAAATTGAACCTATCAACTTCAGTTTCTAAAGATATCATACGAGACCTAGTAAAATCTCAAAACCACTAACCAAAAAAGACTTGATGACATCTTTATTTTTTTTAAAAAAGAAAACAATCAATACAAAGTTCATTGTTTTTGAAGCAGGGCAAAAGAGTAATCCTATGACTTTTCTAAATTGCTCCCATAAAAAATAGAAGTTGCCAATTCAGCCTTCTTTGATTTTGTTTTTTTCCAGTTTTTAACCTCATTCTCTTACCTGTGTATGCACTATGATTACCGTGGCCTGGAATGAAACATTAAGTTGAGACAGGAAATCATCCACCTGTATCTTTTTTCTCCTTGCCAGACAGAAAAGATATTAACCATTGCTTCCAAGGAGCATCCTCTTGCTGCTCAAGCCACGATAGAAAACAGCTATCCAACAAGCAGAAGAAGTTGACATACAAAAGTTGATACCTCACTGGTACAAATCGGAAATTTCCAACTTGAACAATTGGCCATATACCTCCTTCCAAAATAAGAGCTGGTACAAAGTCCCTCTTCAAATCTTCCTTGATTTGAGGAACACTCTTTCCAGATGCAAAACCCATGTACGAGAAAAATACAAGCAGATCCAGTGGTCCAAAGATAATCCCATCAAGTGCTACTTTAGCACCAACAAACCGCAAGGAATTTGGACGCAGTAAAAGTCGTGACCTTATAAATCGGTCTAAACTTTCATACCTGCAACAGTTTAACAAGAAACAAATGAAATATGACTTGCACACCTCTGCATAAGAGTACCACAAGCAATTCCATCAATTTAAAATCATTAATCATTTGATCCTGGTAGTGGAGTGCTAACTCCAGGATCCATGATTTTCAAAATAAGTTTTTCAAAAAATATTTTCCTTTCAATTTCAAAAATAAAATGTATAGATGAAAATGACAGAAAACACTCACCAGAAGTGGCCAACAGGTCCAACAAATGCAAAACCAAACAAGCTCGTGGTCGTTACTCGTTTCCAATTAATCTTAAATTCTTTCTCCTCTACCTGACGTTTGAAATAGAAATCAATTAACAGTGAAGTGGTGGAAATAACTTTTATGGGCTCCACAAGCTTCTCTTTTCTTATAAATAAAAGTTTAGCATTGCAAACATTTTCCAGCACGGCAAATCACTAGCTTCTATTCACCACGTTCTTTTAATCCCAGAACAATCAGGTTTCCAATTTGTATAAAATCATATGCAATTCAAGGATCAGGTTTATCAAAAGCTGCATATTCAATAATGCAGAATTATCATTAATAGCAAATTCAGAAGAGGGCAAAATCATGCAATCAACATACAATAGGATGATACAACACAAGACCCCAATAACAGAAAACAAGCAGAAATTTGGAGTGTTAGGATTAAACCATGTGGTGGAGCCACCTCCAACAGCCAGATGAATGGAGATTGAAATACCCAGATTTCAGTTCAAAGACACGCAGTTTGAGACATTATTAAGCAATTTTTGTCCTTCAGTAAACACTTCATCAAACACAAAAGAACTGTCAAGATCATATTAAATAATTTGATCCCCCTGAATGCCAAATTGCTACTAATTCCATTGATGGTAAACATCACGATGTCACCACCCAAGGACCATTAAAGGGTGCGGGTGCAGCTACAAGGGGTGGCTATTCTGTCAATGACCATGAGTGAATCAAAGATGATGAACAAAGACTGAAGATTCCAGCCAGTACAATGACCATGTTTATGGGGGAAGAGAAAGGACAGTGTACTCTTTGCAAGGAACCTATTTATGAAACCATTTATGAAGAACATGTTGGGGTTCTACAGTTTCACACAAGCACACCATGGTGAGACAATTTAAGAAAACATTTACAAAGAGCATGAAGACAATGAAATTGTTAAGCTATCAATTTCTAATAACAAGAACAATAACTTGTTACATGGGATACTGAGTAACCAGATGATATAGTCGAGATCCACTTGTATTAAGTTAAAATGAGTATGAAGGTGATGAAGAGCAAGAGTAATATCTCCGAGCACTTGCGAGTTGTTCACCATGGGACACCATCAAAGAAACTAATCAGTAGTGTTGGCTAATCTACTGAGAAGGTCTGAGAATCAAATCCAACATACATGTCGATGTCCTTGTAGAATATATAACCTTACAAAATAAAGGATGAGATGCTATCTTGTGGAGACAAGGAGTTGTAAAAGGCTGTTCCTCTGTAGCTTAAATAGAAGTACTACAAGTATGTCCATATACAGGATTTGAACATCCTCCATCCAGCGAAATGCTCACCACAGTTCAAGAGCATATATCATAATCTAAACTCAGATAGAAATGATAATGATTATGGTGATAGTATATCCTTCATCATTACTCGAAACAAACTAGATGATGCTGATTCGGTGCTTTCTCAAACAGTCGTTCCCCAGCATAACTCTTTAACACATGAATAATAAAATAAGGCGGCTTCATCTTCAATAAAAATGAATCTATCATGTTCTAGAGTGTAATGGTAAACATGAAAGAAAAGTTCAATCATGGACATCAACAGAAAATATATTGGAAACCATTTTCCCCTTGGAATCACAAGAGGAACTGGTTGATTTCAGCCCAAGATGGGTTTCACCTGAATGAGGAACTAATTTATTTCTCAAAAACCAAAAATGCAAATGCCAAATCAATAGACAACATTTTCATGCATTACATCCCATATAAAAGGTGAGATTTATAGTCCATCCTCATTTTATGCCACTGATGAAGTACAATAAACAGATAAAAGATATATAAAAAAAAAAACAAAATGGCACATACCCATTTGCCTCAAACATTGAATACATCCATACACACATAGAGAAAAACCAAATAGAATGAAAAAAACTTGAGACATACTCATTTTCCAAAACTAAAGGCAAAGTACCCAAAAACAGATAGACAAAATATAACAAAAATCCATCATATAAAAAATGGGATTTTCTTGAATGATAGGTTATGCTTGTAAGTACCTTAATTTGACGATATTTCTTTGCTGTATAGTGAGTTATGGACTGTGCAGCTATATCACCAAAACCCCAAATCACTCCTGAGCTAATCATCTGTGTCTTGACTGGATGCACAGCCAAGCAATTTTGGTACCATTTCCACAACTTCAACATATCCCCCTACGTATTTTCTTTTAGAGAGATTTTTTTTTAAAAAAAATGGATTTCTTCTACATGGATTAGTGAATATTGAAAAGGGTTTCTTTTTAATCTAATTTTTAGCTACAAAGCTGGATGCGCTCCTCATTCTCTTGTTTTTCTTTCCCAAGATCTCCGGGAAATGAGAATTACCCTATTTTCCGGGAAAGGACAAAAATGACCTAGTTCCTGCATTATGTGGTTGTACTAGTGTCCTGGTGGACTGCCACTACCGGGGAAACGCTAATGTTGTGGAAAGCTGTACCTTTTGGTTTGGCCAAGGGCTGTATGGGCTTTTCATATCGCTGTGGTAAGAACTTGGTTGGCTGGGTTTAGGCTTCACAATTTAATTTCAACCCGATTGATACTTCGTCAACCTAAAGTATTTTTTAAATAATTACTTTACCTGATGAATAAAAGTAAAGTATAGATCAAAACTTAAGTGAAAATATATATTTATATTATATTGATGCATTCAATTTTTTTTAATATAATATAATATAATATGATATATATATATATATTAACTATTTTATTTTTTATTAAATAATAAATAATAATAGATAATAAATATCAAAATAAATATCAGAAACCCGATTAATAGTTTATGTATATCTTAATTCTTACTTGATACTTATGAATATTAAGAAATTCAGTATGCGGGTATTCATTGTTATTTCTAGCTGAGTTGAGACTATAATTATAAAACTTGATTAGGGATCAACTTAGAGTAAAGCTTAAATAACGTGTTAGAAGGGTCAACCCAAATTGAATTATTTTTTAATAGATTTTGGCTGGGTTAATTTCTTAACTCATTTTTATTCAACTCAAACTAATTCGGTTTCGAATCAACCGAATCCCAAATCAATTTTTAACCACCTAACATATGCTTGCTTGAGATTTTTTTAATAAAGATTGAAGTATAATTTTTTAAAAAACAAGCAAATATATGCATGCATGCATACAATGCATATATATATAACCCTTTAAAATGTGTGGGGAAAACATTATGCATATACTATGGATATAGACTTATTGTTCTATGGACCACACTATAGATATAGAGTGTTTGCATTGTGGACAACACTGTAGCATCTTGGAGGGGTTGTCTTTGCTGTTTTTTAGTCAAAAAAATACTACTGGGGTGTTGTCTTTTCTGTTTCCTGTGCTAAAAGGTGTTGGGTCTGGCTTGGTAACCAGACCCAACGTTATTGGATTCGGCTTTCAGCTATACCTAATAATCTTGGGTATGGTTGGGCAGCAAGACCTAATGATATTGGGTTTGGCAACACTATTGGGTTTGGTTGGGCCGCTACATATTTTTAATTTTTTTTGTCTCTTTAGATTTTTTTTCTTTTCTCTTATTTAATTTTTTTTTTCATACAACAAATAGGAAATAAATTGATGAAACTTTTTTTTACCTCCACCAAGGCTCAATGGCGTTGGGTCATGCTGCCCAGTTGGATCCAATAGCGTTGAGTCCTGTTGGAATTGGGTCCTGCTGACTGTGGATATAGACTCATTGCACTGTTGATCACATTATAAACATAGAATGTTTGCACTGTGGACGACACTAAAGCACTAAAGGGTGTTGTTTTTTTGTGTTTTTTAGTCAAAAAGTGTTATTAAGTCTGGCTTGGCAATATTCAACAGCATTGGAACCTACTACCCAGCAAAACCCAATCGCTTTGGGTCTGCCTGACATGACCCAATAGTGTTGGATTTGGCTGCCCAGCCACACCTAATAGCTTTTGGACTTCTTGGCTGCTAGGCCAATGCTATTAGGTCTAGCTTTGCTGTCAGACCCAATGCTATTTTGAGTCTGGCTTGACCACCACACCCAATACACTTAATATATTTTCTATAGCTTTAATATTTTTTATATCTATACATAAAGCACATATATTACTAATTAATGTTAAGATAAGTTGTGTTTAATACCTAAAGATTGATACATACATGACATTACAGATGGATATTAATTTGATAATATCTTATAGAAGGTGTAAACAAACTAACTTTTAAGAAAATTTCAGAAATTAATTTAGGATCTAGTGAGAGTTTACTCGATATCAAAGAAACATGAAGCATCATTAATATATTTTGTTTGGAATAATTTTTATAAATAGTTTTAGAACAATATGCTAAAATTTCTAATACTTTCATGCATTTCAGATTCCCACATGCCAAATTATGAAAGCTGAATTGTTAGACAGAGAGCATTTTGAGTTTAATACATACCTTAATTTTTTTTTATTTGTTATTTAATTCTTGCACTTTATGTTTTGCATCTATTTATGCTATATTTTGTTTTTATTTGCATTTTATCGTATATGTGAAGTCTTCAGAGCATTATATTTGTAAATTAAACATTTATGAAATTAATAATTTATTATTGAAAAAACTTGTGATAACAAGGACCAAAATTAAAAACAAAACTAGGCATTTCAATTTTTAATGTTCAAGAGGCATGAAAAACTATAGTTTGTCCATAAAGTTTCAATGTTTTATATATTTAGTCTTTATTATTTGAGGATTTTATGTTTAGATTATAAACTTTATTTTGTTTCCATTTTGATCCATGTGTGTTGAGAAATAAGAGAGAAAGTTGTTGAAAAAAAAGAGGGGAGAGAAAATATTTAGTTAGTCACATTCTACTAATAAAAAAGATCAATTTTGATATTAATATGTTTGTCTTATAGTATGAAGTTCAATGGAGGTGATTGGAATTTTCATCTTGTAATAAAAAAAATGATTTTTTTTCCCCATTTTATGTTATTTTGTATTTAACAATGAGTTTATTTTGGTTACTATGATATTTTATAAGTGTTTTAAGTTAAGAACAAGTTGAAAAATAGATTTCTAAGGTCTAAGAATTGAAACCCTAAGTCGAAGGCTGAAATCCAAACTAAATAATGACACGTCATTTACCCATATAGTTGATGCGTCGTCCATTTTAATTAAAAAATTTGAATAGATGACGTTTCATCAACTCAATTTTTTTTTTAAAAAAAAAAAAGAAAGAAAGGGTCATTCGCACTTAACTGTCTTTCTCTTTTTTTTTTTTAGGAGGGTCACTAGCCAATCCTCTTAGACCCAATATCTAACCTCTTTTTAATTACCTTTCTATAGTTTTTTCTATTCAATTCAATATGAATGAAATAACTGAAATGATATTTAAAATATTATCCAAATTTTCTATTTTTTTAAAATAAAATTATATATTTTTATAATAATATTTTACAATTACTTTGTGAATTTTTATATATGAACCTAATATAAAGATTTTGTAAAACAAAATATGCTCATGGATATTAAATGAAAATAATATATATATTTTTTATTTTTTATTGTAAATTTTTTAGATTAATTATTCTTTTTTTTTCTCTTATTGCATACAAATTATTGAGTCATGATTTTTCTATTTTTTTTTATTAAAGCTTGCTTTTCTAATTATGATAAGTTTCTATTAAGAAAAAAACTCACATAAAATAAAACATATTTTCCTAAAAAAAAGAAGAAATAATGAACAAGGAAATGAAGTTTTGATTGAGAGATGCATTTTATCCTCCTTAATTCAAGTTATTTATGTTTTATAAATATTTATTTTAATATCTTTTAATTCTTTATTAAAAAAACAAGCTAAACATAAAAAAAAACATGTTTTTATAAAAACAATATATTAATAAAAATTAAAAATTCACCTAATAAAATACATTTTTTTAGAGAATTTAAATCTTTATATTTTTAGTAAATATTTATTTATGTTATAACATAACTAAATAAAAATTGATTTTATATCACATGCAAGCCAAAAACTAGCATAAAAACTATTTAAAGTTCAAAACTGTAGTCGAGCTTGATTAAACTAATTTATATTTTCATTTAACTTAATTTGATATTAGCTCAAGGATTGAAATTGTAATAAAGTAGTTGATGGCATGTAAAAAAAAAAAATAGTTGAACCTAAAATAAAAGGCCTAACCTAGCCTAATTTTAGGTCAGTCAAACCTTATCTTAAATTGGCTCCATAAGACTAATTTTAAGCCCACTCAAACTTCCTTTTAAACTAGCCCAATCGAGGCTTACAGATAAAAATAAATTAAAGAGCTGCTATACAAAGAGAAGCACAGGCAAGAAAAAAAGAGAAATAAGTTTAGGTGTGGAAGTCGAGGGGCAAAAAAAGAGAGAAAAAAAGGAAAAAGAAGGAAGAATGAACGAGCCACCAAAGCTACATCGTGTGTTCGCTACATACATGCACCACGCCACTAAAAAGCTCTTACGAAGATGACTCGGATGACACCAAAAGTCGTTATTAGAGCTCCAACCACGCTGTACAAATCGCTATAAAGCAATGTCTTTCTTCAATACTATTGGTTGTGATACACATTATATATATATATATTCCCTCATTTTATTTTTATCTTTGATTCTCTAACAACTCTTTAATTTAGTACTGATCCAACCTAACTTAACCCTTTTTAGTCCTTGTCTAATGTATCATTATCCCGAACTCAATTGAGGGTGAAGAAGATAAAAAGAGGGAAGGAAAGGCCATAACCAAACCCCACACCTAACCCAATGGAGGGTAAAGAAAAGAATGAGAGTGGAGAAAAGGTCAACATAAACATGACCAAACTAAACCTACACCTAGCCTAATTAAAGGTGGAGAAGTGAAAAGGAAGGGGAAAAATCCTAGGGCCAACTAGAACAAGCCTAATTGAGCCCTTTTATAGGCTAGCCTAATTGAACCTTCCTTTAAGTAAGCCTAACCTGACTCCTACACAAACATTGTTGCTTGTACTAGCCATCATCTTTAGCCAATAATTGTCTTTCTCAAACTGTTTTAAACTAACTTTTACATTAATGACCATCTCTAAATCTAATTTTGTACTGAATCTCTTGGCCTAACTAATCTTTTTACCAATAACTATCATAATAATGACTCTGCCATCAACTCTCATGACCTGGCCATCATTTACCAATGACTTACTCTCAAATACCAATTTTTTTTACCAATGACTATCGTAATCATGAATATGCATCAACTTTCTTTACCTGATCACCCTTTTCACCGATGATTACTCTCAAACACCAAAATATCCAATGGCAAATGTGACACACCAACCGATGTCTCAACTTTATAGGAAAGCAGATATTTCTCATTATTTTTCCACACAAACTAGTAAGCTTATGTGACATGAGGTATCTATAAACACCATAAGTCAATAGGTAAAAAGATGGACTATGATAAGTTAAAACAAGATCATTTGACCCCATTACTCTTTTGTTCCATACACTCTCTATTCCACACACTCATTCTCTTCACACAAATATTTCACATCTCCTACATTTATTAACTTAAACATTAGAGGATCCTTTATTTTGACAGAGGACTTGTTTTGCATTATTCACTAGCCGAGAAACACAACCATTAAGAGCCCAAACCTATTATGAAGTTTTTCATGACTTTATTAATAATCAGTAATAGCTTATTGTTAGATTGCATAATCTCTTTTTAAGAAAAAAAATTAAAAATCTAAACAATATATAATACATATACATAAATCAATCTTCAACATCCCTTGTATTTAAATATTCCTTCGGTGTTCCCTATTTATGATGTGTAAAAAAAAAGAATTATAATCATTTGGACCTGGCCCAAACAAGTAAGATTTTTTCTCTCTCTCATTTTCCATCTTTTCCTTACCTTATCCACAAATATCCAAGCTTGAAAATGATCAGAAAACCAGTTGTTGATATAAAAAAGAATACATAAATTCTAATAATTTAGTATAAATATTCCCACGATATATCTTTTTATTTATTAACCTGATGGTGAAAAAAGCAATCACCTAACACGAAAAAACAAGTCCTACTAGTTAATCAACACAATAAATAAGTGTTATTCTCTTCAAGCTAATCAAGATCTTTTCTCAAGTGAGCTACTTCTTTTTTATGTTGACCTTTAAGTCACATATTAATATTTTATATATTTTGATGATAACAATTAAATAGAAATAGAATAATGATATGCTTGGATAAAATTAAGTTTAAACAACTTTATATGAAGATCACATCAACAAGCATGATTTATTGAATGAAAAGATCAATCAACAAGTCCAAATTACAAAGTAAGTGAAGACTTAGTTTTTAAGTGTTTATTTAATGCCTAAATGTTAATCTTTATATCATACTTGATAGCACAAATTAAAATGAATGCACACACTTTATTTTGCATGCATTTAAAAAATATTGATAAAACGGTCATAAGAATTCACCATGATTAAAATTGATAAATTTGAAATTCTATGTTGTTACCCAATTTTTGATCCTTCTTCTTGATAAAATTTTTGAAAAATCCAAAAATAGCGAAAAACAATGAAAATCCAAAAAAATATATTTTTAATATATTTGCATCATTTTTAGCATTTTCAACGTCGTCTAAAAAAGAATTTAAATTTTCAAAGGTTTTTCGAATGCGTTCGACTTGTCACGCGTCATTTTTCTCATTTGAGTCGACGTTGATATTGCTCGTTTTCAAAAAATATAAAAAATAAGAAAAATCAAAATTTACAAAAAAAAAATTGAGGGACCAATTTTGAGGCTCGAGTAATATTTTACCTATAAATATAGGTCCACAACTCAAAACATTGGGGGGGGGGAATTTTGCAATTAAAGGGGAGGCAACACAAAAAAGGAAAACCCTAAAAAACTTAGCTCTTTCTTCTCCCTCACCTAGGGCCGCCGCCGCCCCTTCGGATTTATTTTTTCTCCTCTCTCCCAACCGGTTCCACCATCGGCTCCTCCCTTGCTCTCTGCCAATACAAACTAGACTAGCCTCCCCTTTACAGACAACACCCACCGTTTCCACATCTCCTAAGACCATCACTCATTTTCCTTTCTTCTCCCACAGCCCGGTCATCAACACACAACCCTCATTTCCAGCTTCTTTTCCCAAACCAGAGCAGCCACATCTGCACTCCCCTCCATCTCCCCATCATCTTCCCTCTCTCGGCTGTCTCTCCCCACCGTCAGCCTCTCAACCTCCAAAACTAGAGTCATTCCCCCCTCAGCCGACTTAAAGCATCCGGCCAAGATCAAAGAGAAGCCGCCCCTTCTCTTTGGACAGAACAGAATCCCCTCATCTCTCTTAACCACCGAGAGCATCACCTTGCAGCGCACAGCTATCAGATCTTCCCTCTTCAACTGGCGACAGACCCACGGTCTTTCTCTTCAGCTGCAGACACCATTTCTCTCTTTCCCCCAATCGGAGAGCGATGCCCATCTCCACCGCGGCTTCAGCGGCCACGGATGACAACTGCTAGATCTAGCACTGGAGGAAGAGAGAAAACAGAAATGAGATGGATCTGAAGAGGAGACAGAACCAGATCTGAGAATGAGAAAATAAAATTAAAATCAACTGTTTGTGCATTTTTCTCTTGTTACAGGTAGCGGTGATCCTCACCGCCGGTAGGAAAGTGAAGAGGGGAGCAAGCTGTGACTGACCCCTGCTTTTCTGGTGTTTCTCGTGGCGGCGGCGAGTGGAGGAGACGCGCCGCCACTGTTCATACAGTTCTAGAAATCTTCCTCTGCAATTCCTGGATTTTTTAGGGGTTATTTTGTAAATTTAAAATTGTATAATGTAATTTTTGTTTAGTTGTTTTGAATTTGTATTTTGAAGTGTGGATGTAAAAAAGATAAGAAAGGAAAAGAAAGGAAAAAATATAGTAAAAGTGTATGTGTGTGTTTGTATGCTTTTTATGCTTTTTATGTATGTTTTTTTTATATGATGAAATTGTAAAGAATAAAGAAGAATTTAATATTTTGATTTGCTCACGGTCAAGAATTATGAATTTACACGTAAGTTGTATTTCTAATATCTGATGAAAAGATAAAATTTTTAAAATTTCTTTAACACATCAAAGCCATGAAGCAACTTACCTCAGGTAGGGTGCGTTAGGGGTGCTAATACCTTTCCTAACCACAATCAGTCCTTTACCCGTTAATCTCTGATAAAAACCAGTACACCCGGGTTTCCTAGTAACCCTTAATTAAATACTAGGTGGCAACTTCCGACGAATCAAATCAAGCAAATGTAAAATCGCCAAAACAATGTCGCGCGAGTGACATGCGACATTCTATATAAACTAGTCGATTATTTGGTGATATCAAATGAACTGGTCGATCACTTGTTCATATGTGATGAACACCTAAGAATTTAAATGAATCAGTCAATCGATTGGATAAACCAATCTAAACCGGTCAACCATTTGTGTTGTTAGAGGAACTGTAACAACCATAAATGACTGAATTTTTGTTAGAAACACACACACACACAGCTTGTTTAATTGTAAAATTCAGTATAGAAATTGAATATATATCATACACAAGTTATTTTAAGAGCAAAAAAAACTCAAATCATCAATCTTATATCATACTCATATTTGTGCATTAAAACTCTCATATTCTTGCACAAGAGTATAAATACTAACACTTACTAAACTTAAACACTTTCATATATTCTAAGTGATATTGAGTGAACTATAAATATGTAAGCTTTAATTGTATTATCTACTATTTGAGGGAGTATTCTTATATTTCAAACAATTATAATCTTTCAAGAATCTAAGTGAAAAACTCTTAGTTATTGGTGAGTGATAGGATTCAAGATAATATTGACAGATTGTATAGCTAGAATCAAGGCAGTAGAATAGCTAATGTTTAGGCTATAAATCAGGAAATTGATATGTATAACGTCTTTGTGATTTACATGTCACTATAATATAAATACATCAAATCCAACCCTTAAGTGGTTGAGAGATTCTTCTGCTAAACCCTTTTCTTCTCTATTTCTCTACAATATTTTCTCCACTCTTTCATGGTATCAGAGCAAGACTGCGCATTCACCAATTAATTAAAATCTCCCTCTTACAAAATGACCACTCCAGCGTCATCATCGTCCTCTGTCTCTGTCACTTCTTCCAATCTTCCCATCTTCCTTGCTGCGTTAACAAACAATTTCTCAACCCATCTCAATTCTGATAATTATTTGCTCTGGCGAGATCAAATCACTCCTCTTCTCATCTGCAACGATCTCTATGGCCATATTGATGGCTCTGATCCACCACCTTCAAAAACAACTATTAATGAGGGCGTCGTTACCCCAAATCCTGATTATACCCGTTGGTTCAAAATAGACCAACTTGTTGTGGGAGGAATCAAGAATACGCTGTCTTCAACCGCTTGCGCGGAGGTCCTCGGTAAACAC
>Ga0325410_1001550_pt1 | contig 25460 bp, 19 predicted proteins | sample PopdelMetagenome_16_FD_206182 | JGI IMG/M metagenome (GOLD analysis project Ga0325410, IMG submission 206182) | Populus deltoides microbial communities from Bellville, Georgia, United States - Xylem-PdIQD-R3 | ecosystem: Host-associated > Plants > Phyllosphere > Stem > Wood/Secondary xylem...
GTGCCTCAGCAGCCATTGGATCAACCTCCGGTTCTCCTTGAGGTTCCTCCCTGAAGGACTGCTTTTCAACAGCCTCTGTATCAGCTGAGGGAGTAGTGCATCCGGAGGGAGCATAGGCTGTTGGGGGGTGCTTTTTGCGCTTATGACTTGAAGATTTAGTGCAAGCATAATAAGAATGTCTTAGAGTTTTACATTGCTTGCAAAACCAGGGCAAAGATTCATATGACACTACCTGTGATATGGAAACACCATTGGGGAGGGTGATGTTAATCAATGATGGTAAGTCAGCAAGTAAATCAACCTCAACCAGCACTCGGGCATAAGAAAGTCGAGTCATAGAGGCTGTTGGAGAATCAGCATGCACTGGTTTCCCTATCACACTTGCTAGCTTAGAAAGACACAATGGTGACCAGCACTGAAGAGGCAAATTAGGAAATTTGACCCAAACTGGTAGCCGAATCATATCAGAAGTATCAAAATCAAAATACTTAGGCATATGTTTTAGTATCAAGAGCCGGCCAAACACATGGTAAGGCCCTCCATTGAGCACAGCAAGCATGTCCAGTTCAGAAGTAAACTTGAAAATAAGCCACCCAGAATCATGCATGGAGAAATTAACATTACATTTCCAGGTAGAATGAACATAATTAGAGATGGACGTATATCCTGGAAACTTCCCAGCTATGAACCCAATTAAACTAAATTACCACAATTCTTTATACCCTCCCAAATCAGAGTCTAGGAAATGACAGGACGATGACAGGACGATGTAGCAGTGAACTCATTTACAAAGACTTTTTATTACTTCAGGTTGGTGGTTTCTTGGTAGCCTTGTTTAGACAAGGAAAAAAAACACCTATGAAATGTCTTTTAAAATGCCAATGAAATATTTCATCAATATTTTTTAAAGCCAATAGAATTATTTATGAAATAGAAAACCCTGGCAAGCAAGTTTTTAAAATTGATATTTCATCGCCTATTCTGTTAGCATTTTCTAATTTTATAGTAGTGCATTAAAATTACTAGGGGAATAAGAAGGATAAGTGGAAGTATTTTCACTAAATTTCATAGTCATACTAGCGTTATATGTATCCTACAAAAAAAATCAAATTTCTAAATTCAATTACATTTTATATTATTGATGCAAATAAATATTATTAAGGCAATGATAACAACATAGAAAAACTTACAATGAGAACTTTCGCTCTTGTATCAATAAACCTTTTCTCATTTCTTCATATCCATTGTATCAGAAGCACCTTCTAAACTTGTATGGTTCCACAAATTATTGAAACAATGCCCAATTACTCTATGTGACATGTCTTGATTTATATCTTTTCCACCTCTCAAAGACATTAAAGATGGCTTTCCTAATTGTTTGTTTATTTACATCATACCACAAATCATACAACCTATAACAAAAAATTATAAGAAAAGATAAAGGAAATAAAAGAACATGAGTTTATGAATAATATAAATTTAGTTGATTTAAACTAACCTAATTGGTTTTTCCACATTCTCATGACAAATGCCTCATTTCTCTCATCCCACCAAAACTTTTCTTTAATTAATTTCATATATTAATTAGTTTTCAAAAATTTTAAAACTAGTAACTTAAAGTAGAGATTTTTTTAATTATCTAACCTTAAACTTTCTCCACTAAGAATCTACCATATTTATCTGAATATTTATCTATTCAGGATGCTCATAAAGCTAACTCCATTGAAATAATGGTTCTTCAAACAACCACTTCATCATAGAGGTGATTGAACGTGCAACTTTACTATTGGTGAACCTGAAAATAATTTCATTAATCTCATTTTCAAGTGGAGGTCACCCTTCTATTTTACAATAATTTTGCATGAAACAGGCTCTATTGAATAAGAGATGCCTACTTTGTTGTCCTTATTGGTTGAGTCTTGATCGGTAACTTATATATTAAGTGGTGCCTCTTCGTAATCATCACCTAAATTCATGATACCATTACCGAGACTACTATTTGATGAAGTAGTAATGTTTTTGTTGGACTTGGACTTGTTTATTCATGAATAAATGGTACCTAGGAGAAAATAATAACACAATGACAATGCATTCTTATGACATTTAAGTTCAGATAGTCACCACGTTAAAGTGGAATGCTCTACTTTAATGATTCCATTTGTTAATATTCATTACCACTTTAATAAAGCTTTTTCCCTTGCACACTTGTATTCATAAAAGATATCAATTAGGTGAAACACAAATATGAGCAAAACCTTTTATACACACATATCGTTACTCTAGCAAGTTATTTATAAGTCAATAATACATTACCCATGTGTAATAAAAGGAAAAAGGATTCAAAATTCAAAAAGAAGTCATATTTGTGAGACAATAATATGGTAAATTTTAAGAATATCATTATTTAATAAAAAGAATAATCAAAATACTATTTTTCAAAACTCCACTATTGACATTGCAATTGCTTCAACTCTTATTATTGATTAAAACATGTAATGCCTTAAATTGGCTAAAATTGTCAAATATCTAACCTAAACCACTTAGTTAAAATTACTTTGAAATTTTCATTACCAATAGATACCATTCTAGAACATCCATTAAACACCATTGACAAAACCTTAAATTTCATCTAACTCTCCTAATCATATTGAAAAATGCCTAGAATTAGAGCATTACCAACACTTTATCTTAAACTTACGATCATACTTGTATCTTAAAACCCATAAATGCATGTCGTAACTTTTGACCATCAACATTAACATAATTCAAGTTATATCTTATGCATCGACCTTTCCTTATATATATATATATATATATATATATATATATATCATTAAACCTATGATTTCAATTCCACAATGCCATCAAAATTATCAATATTACCTCAAATATTACTCCAAACCCCCTATCTTGTTTACAATAATGCTTGGAAAGGCACCACATCGTTTAACCTCTACTATTTCTTCCAAAGCTCACGAGAAACCCATACCATCATTTCATAGAAGAATGAATTCATTAAAACAATTGTCAAACCTAACCTTTGAAAAATAAAATCATACAAATAAGAAATCCATAACTACACATTATCAAATTCAATTTAATTCAAGTTCTATTTCACTATGAACCCAATCAAATCATCAACAAAACAAATCCTCCACTAAACCAAGTAAAAAAAATATTACACATTTAAAACAATAGCAGAATTTCAAAAATAATATTTCTCTATTACCAACATTCAAAAATCAATAAAACCCATAAAAACTCAAATAACATAAATCAAATGGAAAATAAATCACCCCCAAATCAAGTAAAAACCCTAACCGTAACTTAGAATTTAACAATGTCGAACCATAAGTTTATTAAATATAGAAAAAGAAGAAATCATACATGAGATGAGTAAAAAAGAGGTAGTCTCGATGCCAGATTTGTGAGTGAGGAAGTGTGGTTGTTAGATTTAATTAGGGGAGGAAGGGCTCCTACTACTATTGTTTTAGTCAATTAGAAGTAGAAGAAACGAGGAAGAGGTGAGGAATTCAGGTTTTAATTCATTTTAAAATTACTGATGAAATTTTTGTTGGCAATTTTACACATTAGCCATGCTGATAAAATTGTCGACATAATATTTTTATTATTTTTTATTCCATCATCTTTTTCATCGAAAATTATTGATGGACACTTTCTGTCATAACCCAATTTTTGACCATTTTTATTTTAATTATTATTATTATTATTTTATTTACTGAAAAGGATAAAAAAAATGATGATAAAAAATAATAATGATGAAAAACAAGTAAAAATGAAATAAATGAAGAATGAATTAAAATTTGGGTTAAGAGCAACATGATTGGAAGTTTTTGGGATTAATTAAACTTTGAAGTTAATCTAATTAATCCAATTAAGGTTTTAATTGGAGAATTGATAAGTTTTGAGACTTAATTGAGCTTGGAATTAATTTAATTAATCCAATCAAGGGTTTAATTGGAGAATTGTCAAAGTTTTGGACTTAATTGGCTTGGAACTAATTTAATTAATTTAATCAAGGGCTTAATTGAAGAAATATCAAAGTTTGGGGTTTAATTGGGGTCCAAATTGCAAAGATTAAAATCCAAGGACCCACTTGAAAATAGCGCAGAAATGTAAGGATCCAATTATATTTTAACTAGGGGTGTGATTGCAAAATTAGAAGAATCAAGGACCAAGTTCGCAGCCAGCCAAACGGGGTCGTTTTGCAACGACTGTTCCCCGCCTCTTTACTCTGCAACGGCTCTGCCATTAAAGGCAGAGACGTTTCGTCCGTTGGCGGACATGGCGGATGTTTTCTTCGTTCAATGTGTCGGTTACGGAGCATTTAGGGAAGGGGGCAGCTGTTACCACCACCGAGGCTGCCGCTGGCTCTATAAAGGCTGAGCAAAGGCGACCTCACCCGGGGAGAAAAACAGAGAGCAAGACAGGGAGAAAACAGAGAAGACAGGGGGAAAAACAAGGCAAGACAGAGGGAAGAAACCCAGCAAAATAGAGAAAGAAAATACACAGAAAAACAGAGAAAAGGCAAATAAAGAAACCCAGAAAAAACCAACTTAACATCACTGTCTCCTCAATTCCCCCTACAAATCAGAAAAAGGAAGAACCCGAGCAGCAAGCCGTGACCTTCATCATCACCGGAACAAAAGGAAAACAGAAGGAGCAGGCATACACAGACGAAATCGCCGTCCTACAAGCTTCCTTGCGACCTTCAGAAGCAGGTAAGCCATTCTCATTTTCTCTTCATTCTTGTTTTAACTGTGCAAATGAGGAACTGTGCGAAGGTAATTTAATTACCTTCGCACAGTTGCTGCACATGTGAAATTGCTTCACGCGTGCAGTACAATTAATTTTGCCGGGCCACTGGTTTGGGCCAGTGGCCAGGCAGGCTGGGCCTAACCCAGCCCATGTGGGCTGAGCTGGGCCCAGCCCCAAAAAAAATAAAAAAATAAAAAAATAAAAAAAATAGAAAGTGTAGAAATAAATTTTGCATGTCTTAGAGAATTATACTTTTTTTTTTCAATTTGTTCACTTATATCAGGGTCATGAATAAAAAAGAAAAAAGAAAAAAAATACTAATTTTTTGGTGGCTACGAATTTTTACCAACGCCAGAGTTTGAATTATTTGTAGTAGAATTTTTACCAATGCCAGAGTTGGAATTATTCGGGGTGGAATTTTTACCAACGCCAGAGTTGGAATTATTCGCGATCGAATATTCACTGGCGCCAGAGTCAGGAATATTATAAACAAATCATCATAGCATAAGCGAAATAAATGTTTAGCAATTTAAGACAAAACCGGCAATGCAGTCTGCCTTAGGCAGAACGTTTAAGGGGTGATAATGTCTTCCCTTTTACGTAACCAGTCCCGTACCATAGAATCTCTGTTGACCAGTTAGGGTTCCTAGTGACCGTAATACTAGGTGGCGACTCCTTAAACAAAGACATTTTTTCCCCTAAAAGAACAAGATGCCAGAAATCTGTTCTTTTTCCATAATTCAAGAGAATTAATTTTTAGGGCCGCCGCGATGTCGGGTGCGACACTTTCCATCACAATTTTTATTGGTAAATCATGACAAAATATTTTTTATCAACATTTTTGTTAATGTTCTCTAATTTTCTGGTAGTGTTTAAATTTTAATGTGATTATCAATTAGTGTATATTAGTATTTTGGCTCGCTCTTTGCAGTGGGTCAATATCAATTTTTTTCAAAATGTAAGAAAAAATATTAAGTGTATAGAGAATGTTTTAAGCACCTTGTGTCTGCTAGTCATGCCAGACTTGAGAGCCTTGAGTCTGGCATCCATACCAAACCTAAGCGCTTTAGGTCCGAGAGCCATGTCAGACCCAAGAGACTTGGGTTTGGAACCAATATAAGACCTAAGTAATTTGGGTCTGACAACCATGCAAAACTCAAACAACTTCAATCTGGCAAGTCGCTTGGGTGTGGCAGTCTTGGGTTTGGTAGTCATACCTGACCCAAGCGACTTGAGTCTGGCAGCCATTCCATTAGGCCTGGAAGGGGTCTAGCTTTAGATCAGGCGGCCATACTGGACCCAAGCGACTTAGGTCTGGCATGACAGCCATGAAGACCCAAGCACCTTAGGTTTGGTGGCCATGTCGAACCCAAGTGGCCATGCTAGACTCAAGCGCCTTGGATCTTGCAGACTTGCTAAACCAAAGCGTCTTGGGTCTGGCAAGGGTCTGACAGTCATGCATGACCTCAAAAAACTTGGGTTTTGTAAGGGTTTAGCAGCCGTGCAAGACCCAAAAGCTTTGGGTCTGATGGCCATACTTGACCCAAATGCATTGGATCTGGTGGTCATGTCAAACCAAAGTGGTGGTCATGTTGGACCCAAACGCCTTGTGTTTGGTGGCCATGTTGAATCCAAGCAACTTGGGTTTTGAAGGGGTCTGGCAGTCATGCCGGACCCAAGAACCTTGGGTCTGGCAGCCATGCTGGACCCAAGTGCCTTGGGTCTGGCAGGGATCATTATCGACCCAAGCGACTTGGGTTTAGTGGCTATACCAGACCAAAGCGGTATCCATACCAAACTGTTGCGATGTAACGGTCGCACAAATTAATTACCCTAGCTTAAAACACAACACACAAGATAGTATAAAGCAAGCAAGGGGTCGATCCCACGAGGAAGATTCAAATCGGATTTTTATGCTAGATGATATGCAATTTGGGGGGGTTTGGATGTTATCTAGGCTAAAGTAAAAGAAAACAGAAAACTATCAAGCGAAATTAAATAAAATCAGAAAATTATCAAGAGAACAAACCTTGGTTACAAGTAAACGTCCACCTAAAGAAATCAAAAATGATTATGGAAACGAGACATCAATTTATATTTTGAATATATATCTCTTCTTAACATTGGTTACTTAACGGATCCGTCGTATAACTAACCATAACCATCAAACAACCACAGTATCCACACTAGTAATTTAATTCAATGACAGCCTTAAGAACTAGATAAGTTAATTAATCAAGAAAACATAAATGTCTGCAGTCTATGTTTGATTTTATTGAATGTTCTCCCTAAGATTAATAACGTAGATCCACCACAATTATTAAACTCAGTTGCTTCACAAGTTTATATACCACAACTCCGGTTTTGATATTAAACTTAGCAATAGATTGTCTACAATAATAACTTAGAGTCCACTCTAGCAATTAAAATAAACAATCATAGGAAAAATAAGCATAGGCTAAAGTTCATATTCATCATATAAATTGAAAATAAAAGGTAAAATAAATCCCATAGTTCTTGAAATCCGAAGGTTTCCGTCTCCTTGCAACCAAGAAAAAGAGTTTAGCCTTACATGTTTGTTGAACAACTAATCAAAAAGAATGAGGAATGCATGATTTCGGGTTTCTTAGAGGAAGGGGACATTTTTCTCTTCCTAGCTGGCTGCCTCCCTTCTCTTCGCTCATTCTTTTTATATCCTAAGAAACCTTAGTCTCTATTTTACCAAATAGTCCTCCCTTAGTAGATAGTTTATATTTAAATACTTCAATAACTATTTTCCAAAAAAAAGAGAAATAAACTTTCTTGAAATCTTCAAGCTTTGACTTAGAGGAGCTAAATTGCTGAAATAAAAACTTCGATGTCGGTTTAGATGCTTTGGAATGAAATTTGGACTCGTTTCTTCACGAAACTTGTTTAATGGCAGAATTCAGTTGTTATCTTTGAAAAATCTCATCTCCCTCATCTGACATATTTTTTGATTGAAATTGGGAGCTTTGATAGGTCTTTGAGTCAGGAATCCAATGAAATTGATTTTGCATTAATTGGACTTTTGTAACTCCAGATATTCAAGTCGGAATGGTCGAAGGTCAACACTGGCAGATTGCGAGATTTAACTTTAAAGGCTGCAATTTTCATGCTCTTTCTTATTTTATTTTCTTTCCTTGGATGCTCAGAAAGGTATGGATGTTAGCTTTTTAATCCACTGGAATCACTTCATTTCGACCTCCAGAGCTCACGCTCTACACAAAAGATCGACTGAAGCTCAAATTTATCAATTACCTCCAATTTACTCCTTTTTGCATCTTTCATCCAAAAGCGCCTTCAAAACATAAAGTAGATAATATCAAGGCATTTTATATATAAAACATACGCAAAACACTAGTTAAATGTGAGTAAAACTATCGAATAATTTGATTGCATCACAAACCAAAGCGGTGGCCATGCCAGACCCAAGTTTCTTGGGTCTGACAGTCATGCTGAACCTAAGCGCATTGAGTTTGGTAAGGGACTGACAACCATGTATGACCTAAGCGCCTTTGGTCTAGCGGTCATGCCAGACCTAAACGACTTCGGTCTGGCATGGAAGCCATGAAAACCTAAGCATCTTGGGTCTAGTAGGGGTTTGACAGTCATGCCAGACCCAAGCGCTTTGGTCTGGCGACCATGCCCGACCCAAGTGACTTGGGTCCAGCGGCCATGCCCGACCCAGGAACTTTGGGTCAGGCAGGGGTCTGGCAACCATGGCGAAACCAAAACGACTTGGGTCTGGCGGCCATATAAGACCCAAACGGCCATGCCAGACCCAAGCACATTAGGTTTAGCAGCTATGTCAGACCCAAGCGCCTTGGGTCTGGCTGGGCTCTGGCTAATGTGCTAGATCAAGCGCCTTGGGTACTGTGGTAAAGGTCTGGCAACTATGCAGAACCAAAGAACCTTGGGTCTGGTGGTCATGTCGGACCCAAGCGACATATGTCCTACGGTCATACCGAACCCAAACATCTTGTATCTGGCAGTCATGCTAGACCTAAGGGCTTTAGGTTTGGTGACCATGTCGTACCCAAGTGCCTTGGGTATGGCGGCCATGCCGGACCCAAGTGCCTTGGTTATGGAACCAATGCGAGACCCAAGCGCCTTGGGTTTGGCAATCGTGCCAGACCCAAGCAAACAACAAACAATCAATCATCGGTGGCAATCCAACCATAATATATCTACACACACCATAACATGTGAAAAGAGCTCTACTGGACATCTAGGGATACGGTGGATCGCCAGATTTGGCATCTGGAAAGCGTCTCACGTGCCTCCTTAATAGACCCAAGCGCCTTGGGTTTGCAGTTGTGCCAGACCCATGGATCATGGGTCTAGTGGGTGTTGAACCTATGATGCTTAGGTCCAGTGATTGTCAAACCCAAGCAAACAACAAACAAAAAGAGAACAATTGTGCACTTTAGTTGTTAGGAGAGAGATAATGCAAACAATCGATCATCGGTGGCAATCCAACCATAATATATCTACACACACCATACCATGTGAAAAAGAGCACGACTGCACATCTAGTGATACGGTGGATGGCCAGATTTGGCATCCGAGAAGCGTCTCACGTGCCTGCTTAATAGACCCAAGTGCCTTAGGTTTGACAGTCGTGCCAGACCCATGGATCATGGGTCTAGTGGGTGTCGAACCTATGATGCTTGGGTCTAGTGGTTGTCAAACCCAAGCAAACAACAAACAAAAAGAGAACAATTGTGCACTTTAGTTGTTAGGAGAGAGAAAATACAAACAATCGATCATCGGTGGCAATCCAACCATAATATATCCACACACATCATACCATGTGAAAAAGAGCACGACTGCACATCTAGTGATACGGTGGATGACCAGATTTGACATCCGGGAAGCGTCTCACGTGCCTCCTTAATAGCGCGAGCGTCGTCCACTTGTTGGGGCATATGAAACACGCTCCAACAGCTTTTCCATCAAAAATAAAAATATAATGTGAAATACTAAAACACCGCCATGATCCTCTTAATTACACAACATACTCATGCAATTTTAGTGTCGCAAAAAATGAGAAAAAAGAAAAACTAATCAACTAATAATATTCTTACAATCCTATATTTTTTTTTAATGATGACATCAAAAAGTAACGCAAACAGAAATAACACAAGAAAGACAATAAATACAAGTAACATAGAATTTTACTAAATAGGGTTACCACAATAAAATTATAATTAGAATTTTTATTACTAAATATTTTCTCTTGAGGCAAAGGTTTACAACTCATTAAAAAAATCTAAATGATGATCTAACAAAATAAGAAATTCAAAATTAAACAGATAAAGCAATAAAAGTTATAAAAAAACTAGAAAATCAAAAAAGAAAAAGAAAAATTAATAAAATTAGTCTGACCAGCACTTTCTACGTCTAATCAAGAGGTCTTTCGAACTTCAATTGGTTAAAGAGAGCCAAACTTGTCGTAAAGCAATGTCTTTGGAATCTCTTGACAAAATTTTAAGCTTGATTTAATAGTCGAGATAAAAAATTATACGCCTTTTTATCAAACCAATCACTCAACACAACCTAGATCTCTTTTTAAATTTAGCTCTATCACATTAATCCATAAATATTCATGCAAAAACTATACATACATCCCATAGCACAGTTATGATAGATTCATAACTAACTTATAAAAACAACCTGCGTCATATGAGAATAGCTAGAATTCATGTTAAGCGGAAACCGGCTAGACAATTAACAAGTTATATATCACTGTTATGATCCAATGAAGTACAATAAATGAACTCAATCCAGTGGATGTTAAATAATAAATAATTTAAAATTTTATATATAATGAATTTTACTTTATATTGTAAATTCTTAAGTGGTGGTTATACGAAATAAATATTGGTATATTTTAGATGATTTTTTAATTAACAAATGCCCTAATGTATTCCATTAGGAAATATTAATAAATGTGTAAGTAATTAAAAACGAGATTAGACAAAGAATTACAATAAAATAGGATGACATTCACAGTATAGTAAAATTTCTATACTATTGTTATTCCACCAAAATAATATCACAATATCAAAAAACCATCTCAACCCAATAATTTAATTAAGTTGTTAGGTGAGGTCCCAAAATATAATTTATATTATTCTCTAATACACCCCCTCAAGTGAAAGCCCTTTGAGTTTGAAACTTGCACAAGTTCACATAACCTTGTGCTTAATTTTTATCAAATAAATGGGGATGGTGAGATTCGAACTCATGACCGCTTAGTTATCAAGGCTCTGATACCACGTCAAAGAACTATCTCAATCTAATAAGTAAGATGTTATGTAAGATTTCAAGATCTAAAATTATACTCATCTATTTTCCTGGATCAACTTAAGCTAAAAATCTAACCAGGCTATATAATCTATTACAGGTCCTTAATAAATCAATTTAAGTGCTTTGGTAAAATAAATCACTTCAATAAAAATAAATTGGATTTGATTCTAGCATGGTTCCATTTTCAGTTGACTACAACTTATCACATTAGCTATTTGTTATACAATAGGACACCAAAGATTTCCCTCTGGCTTTATTATAAGATACTCACCCAATAATTAGCCAACTTTTATTCATCCAACTATGAAAAATTCCCACCGCTAATTACTATAAAAAAAAACAAACTTAATATAAAAACTTAAATTGTTAGGTGATGTTTCAAGATATAATTTATATTATTCTCTAACACACTTCCTTAAGTGAAAATCCTTTCAACTTAAAACTTGTACAAGTTTATATTACCTTGTGTTTAATTTTTATCAAATAAAAAAGAATGACTGCTTAGTCATCAAGCCTCTCATATTATGTCAAATAACCAATTCAACTTAAAAATTTAAACTGTTAGGAATAAAAAAAAAAAGGTGGATTTGAGTATGAATACTAGAGTAGGTCGACAGGCAAATTAGTTAATTTTATTACGGCATTGATTGTGTCCATGACAATGAGACTTGAGGTGTTATTATAGACTACGCAATGATAACAATCGGATGTAAAATGTTGACGACATTAGTTGTACAACATTGATCACTGTATTATCTTGAAATGCAAGTGGTAAGGTTAACTCTGCATGATCATATGCAGATAGTGAATTGACAAATGGTTTCACAAAAATAAGACAATAAAACATGTAGACCCCATCTTCTCTTATCCATCAACCCCATGTTTCTTTCTCGCATCTTCTTGTTTGTTATTCTCTTGTCTTTATTTTCCATTTACACGGTTGAAAGTTTTATTCTTACCACACAGGTTCATAGAAGGTGTCTGATTTCACATTGTCATCATACGATTTTCTACATTTGCCCTAGCATTAAGACATTGCTTGTTAATTCATATTAAACTTGAACAGCAGCTTTTTATGAGTAGTAAACGTAGACGGGTTACATCAACCGATTTGCAATTTGTCTTATGTGCTTGTTATTAGGCAAAACAGTGTTAGATGCAAACCAAATTTATATTACAAGCACAGCTTTTAGTACTCTTAGGTCCATATAGGTATATTATATATAAAAAAAAAGGGTCCATATAGGTAAGGTACCCTTGCAACTTTTAGGAAACTTCATCATGAAATTCGTCGTCGATGTGAGCCAATTGAAGCTAGCAAGTGGTCAAATCTAGTACAAATTTGAGGTATCTACAATACCACAACTTCTCCCTTATCCAGGACCACCTCTTAACAGTGTGCTGTTAATTTGCTGAAGACAATATTAGATTAGGGAAGCTTTTTATTGTTTTTGAGTCGTTGGATAAGATTTAATTAATTAGTGGAGGGTTATGCCGACAAGTACAATAGGGAAGCAGATATATTAATCGGATAATTTTAGACGCCACAAGGAGTTTGCGGACAGAAATTATTTTTGCTAATTCACATATTTTTTAATATTACATTGTTAACATATTCATCAAGGCTTCCTCCTTTTCATTGCAAAATCTGCGTTGTTGGAATTATTCTCTTTGTAAGGAAGAATTTGGCTGACTCCCTCTTTTATATTATCTCACACAAACACAGTTGCAGAAGTCTTATTAGCACATTTTCGTGCAATAAAGAGCTTAAAGATGCAAATGCTTCCTGCATGTGAATAATTATACACTTGTGAATCATTGGGTCTGGATTTAAAATGACTCAATGTGTAACACACGATGGCTATCATATCTTGATTTTTGGTTGTGTCCGTGGGGAAGGCTGAATTCTAGCCATAAGTCTCGGCACTGGCTTTGTAGTTGGAGGTGGAGCCATCAACTTTACACGTATTTTAATGATGGTTTTTGAACAGCATCTTGAAGAAGGGAACACAAAGTCCCCACCAAAGATTATTCATTTAGAAAACTTGATTACTATAATCATTATGAACGCTCTCCTGCTGTTAACTCACACTCACCTTTAGCTAATGATTTTCTGTAAAGAGTGCTACTTGGCAAATTCTGTGGAAGCATAACGCTGTTGAGGTCATTGGACCAGTACAGGAGCCTATTTCCATCATTGAGATATCAGAAGGCAATTTAATTACATAAACGCCCTCTTTATCTTTCCATATATAGAAGAATTAATCCGTCCAAAGCTGAATTTATCATTATTAAAAGTTTTTCGATGCATTAATAAAATATCCAAGTTCCCAATTTATGAAATACTTGGATTGAAAGACATGTCATATGTCATGAAATCCACTCTTTGTGATTGAATGGTATGTTTTGCTTAATGAACAAGATTTACCTTTATAAAGAAAATGAATGCGTTTTAATTTGATCTGTGGGATAATCTGGCTTCGGAAAACTTAACATGAAGATATAACACATATATTTAATTTTGCCATGAAATTGAAATTGAGTCACGAAAATTAAGGGATATTGAATCATTGCTTATATAACTCCATATTCTTCTACAGCTAGAATTGTAACTAAAGATATTACTGTAACCGAAGATTCTGGCCACACATTATTGCATGATACCATCACAGATCAGGTAGAGGAAAGACGTGCGAAATCTTGGGATTCAATCTTTGTTGATGTTGATACTCACTTTTGATCCCAAAAAAAATAAAAAATAAAAAAAAATATAGAAAAAAAATTCAAAATACAAGAGAATATACATGAAGAAAGCCTAAAAGATTATCAAAGTTTTTTTTCTCTGAAAATTAATAGTCAACATTCTGGTATAAATGGTATACCTACAAGTAGGCTAGTATTTAAATATCAGGAGTTAACTAGAATATTCTCAGAATTTGTTAACATTCACTTATTTTAATTGAAATTTTTTCACCACAATATACGAGTTGTGGGAAATATTTTTGTCTTTCAGGATAGGTGAACCATATCAGGGCACCTACATGGATTCTTCCTATAAAGATTTATCTAGGCATACGAGTCCATGATAAATTCGAGATGCTAGTTTTGTTCATAAGTGTAAATCTTTGTTCTGAGTCATAGATAGACCACCGACTAAGAACACATCAACATTTTTAAATCACATTCAAAACACATAATGCAGTTTACCTCAGGTAATGTGCGCTACGGGTACTAATATCTTTTATTGCCACAACCAGTCATTTACCTTGGATTTTCCGATAAGACTAGTCCACTTGGATCTTCTAATGACACAAAACCAAACAACTAGATAGCGACTCCTTGATCTCGACATCCCACCACGTGGCGCACTCACGTGCGATAATTGCATACATGAAATCTTAGGATTGTAGCCTGTATTATATATAAACTATTGTATTCCATGAAATAAGAAAATAAATCTTCATTCTTCCATGTGTTATTTGTTTTTATATGCTACTAGAGTCATAGACCAATGTCAATAACATCTTTTTTTCTTTTCTTCTTCTTAATCATTATATCAATCTCAACCTCATTTGATGCTTAGACAAACCAATTGTGTTTTTTAATCCCACATCATCCCTCAAAATCACTAAACTTAATCATCATAACTATCCTATTTGGAAAGTTATCATGGTTCTATATGTGAAAGGCTAAAAAGATTCTTTAGCTACATATATGGTACTCTTAAATAACCATCAAAATAAATAACTAATGATAACAAAATACAATCTCCTAATCCACTGTTTTATATTTGGAAAACTCAAGACAAAATTCTTAGTTGTCTCAATTCCTATCTTGCTGATGAAGTTCTTGCACAAGTTTCTAACTACACAACTTCTCATTAGGTATGGCAGGCTCTTACCCTGCTTTTGCATTTCAATTTAGAGCTCAAGCAATCCAGATATGATTTCAATTCTCTACAACCCGTAAAACTAATCAAATGACAAGTGGATATTTCATAAACATTAAAAGACTTACAGATAATCTTGTCATTGCTGGACAACCTTAAAAGTCTGATGATATTATCATATAGAATCTTGTTGGTTTAGGACTCGAACACAACTCTCTTGTAACCACAATCTTTGCTTGTGATGATTCGCTCACATTGAAAGAGGTTTACTATATGTTACTTAATTGTGAGGCATATATGCAGCACCACTCCAAATATGTTCCTATCTCTCATGCATTAATTCATGTAGCTTCACGACAACCACCTCTTTATGAAAATCCTAATCATTGAAATTTCTTTAAAATAAATGGCAAGGGGTGTAATTTTATCAATCATCTAATATACAATATTTGCAATCTTAATAGTTATGGTGAAGAGTACATTGACATTGATCAAATTCAAGTTAGTGATGGTTCAAGTTTGTATATCACTCACACATGTTATAACCCATTTTTGGGTTATTCCCCAAATTCAATTTTTCTTCCAAAAATAAAAAACATAATATTTAGACTAAAAAACGAAAAAAAAAATCCAAAAAAATAATAACATTGAGAAGAGGATGTCAAAGTACCTAGAAAATGACTAAAAATTGATTGAGAAGGTTTACAAATACAAGGATTGAAATTTGACGGTATATCATTGATTGATGAGAGCTCGACTGACAAAGAAAATTCAATTTGAGAAAGAAATGTCCAAAATCAGATGTTTATTGGACTCAATTAAATTTATTAAAGGTTTAATTGAGTTTATGAAGAGTTTGATAGCAAGAAAAACTAATTTTGAAGTCAATTTGGGCTTTAATTGGAAGAAATTAAAGTTCTGAGGTCAAAATATAATTTTTTAGAGTTAATTTGGTTAAATTAGGGGCTTAATTGCATACATATTGAAGTTTAATGACCAATTAGGGATTGAATTGAATAAATCTGAAATCAATTATCAAACTGGAAAAGATGCGTAAATAGAAGGACTGAAATTGACAGAATCAGGGACTGAATTGAAGAAATTGAAAGTTATTGATCAATTGAGGGTCCAATTGCATAAATTTGAGACCAAGGATTAATTTGAAAAAGATGGCTAACTTCAGGGTCGGCGATTGAATTTGGCAAGGATGCAATTGAATTGATTTTTAAAATCAAAATTACAATTGAGGAATTGATTGAACAAATCACAAATCATGGACTGATTTGAACTCTGACACGTTTTTGGCGCCATTTCCTTGTAAATGAAATGGCGCGCTTTGTCCAAAATGGTGTCGTTTCATCCATTGTTTAAAAAAAAACAAATGTAAAGCCCCAAAATAGTGCCGTTTTGAACGGCACTCTGAGTCTTCTTCCCCTGGATGCGCGAGGCAAGGGAAGAAAAAGAATTTTCTCCCCTTCTTTGCTCTTCTCTCCCTTTCCCCAAAAACTTCAAAAAAAAAACATCGACCACAACCCCACTTGCCTAAACTCTGACCCATGGCCTACTAAGAGACGGTGAAAAAAATAGAGGGGACGTACCCCTTGGGCGGCTACACAGTGGCCTCCCCGGTCACCCTACCACTGCGCCACGACTAGGCAGGGGCAGTAGGTCTCTCCCTCTCCCCTAGTTTTTTGCCCATAAATACAGGGGAGAGAGGAGACAGAAAAAAAAGGAGAAGGAAGAAAAAAAAAACAGAGACGAAGAAAAGAAGGAAAACAGAGACGAAGAAGAGAAGGAAAACAGAGAGAGAAAGAAAACAAAACATGGGAAGAAATGGTGAGAACCGTCATTGCTGGCACCTCTACCGCCGCCAGCAGCATCGTGAGTCGTCGTAGGTCAGCCTCCTTTCCTTTCCCTTTCTTCTTCTTCTTCTTCTTCTTCTTCTTCTTCGGGTTTCGCCACTGTTCACATTGCATGTAAATAGTGGAGAGATCCACTGTTTAATAAGTCGAGTCCGGCCCAATTCTAAAAAAATTTCAACAATTTCTTTTTTGAAAAATTATAATTTTTTCGTGTATTTTTCTACTAAATTTTGCTTAATATTGGTTTATATTTTTATACCATAAAAATACAAATTCGATATTAAAATACACGGTTTTTGTCAAAACATAAAACAAAAATATTTTTATTTCATGCATATGGCCAAGTCTCTAAAAAGCTAAAAATCATATTGTATTTTCATACAACAAAGAAAACTTCAAAAAATATGTTTTAGCATGCATTTTGGCTTTAATGACCAATTTATTAAAGTCACGAGAATTTGGCCAATATTTTAAAAATTCCAGAAAACATATTTTGTTTTGTTTTAGTATTAAGGATTATGAATTATATGTAAAATGTATTTCCAATATTAAAAAGGTATTTCTTTTGACGACATAAAACAGATAGATTTTTACCCGATAAGATAGAATCTCCTTACAGAGAAGGACTTTTCTTAAACCGTAGACAGACCGACAATTAGAAACCGCAACAAGACCTTAGTTTTATCAGACAACAAAACCATGCAGCTTACCTTAAGTAGGGTGTAGTTGGGGTGCTAATACCTTCCCTTTACGTAACAGTCTTCGTACCCGATATCTGAGACCAGTTAGGGTTCTTAGTGACCAGAATACTAGGTGGCGACTTCCATTCCATTTTCCACTAATAAAAGACAAGAATTCCTTGTCTCCCCATATTTTCCAAATAGACACCATACCTTGAGGGTGGACCATCGCCACGACACCGCATACGTGCGACAATGATAATAATGTTTTTCTATGTTCCATGACACTTTCTTTTTCATTAAAGACTACTTGAGGAATGTCATGTATAAATGTCATACAAAAGATGGGTTGTATTGCTTTTTGTCGCCTCTCCAACAACTTAATCCTTATACGTTTGTTGGTGTTCATATTTTAATTTCTGATTGGCATCATAGATTGGGATATGCATCCTCTCATATTTTCAACCAAGTATTAAACTCAAATAAAATTCTTATTGCATTTAATAAAAGGAACTCTGTTTGCCTTGATTGTGAGATGACCAAAAGCCATAATTTACCCTTTCATAAATCTATTCATGTCATCAAACCTTTAGAACTTATATTTTCATATGTATGGGAACCTAGTGCAGTTGTTTCTAGTTATAATGCAAGATACTATGTGTGTGTTTTGGATTATTACACCAATTTTATTTGTCTTTTTCCACTTAAACAAAAATATGAAGTTGAAAATATTTTTCTTTGATTTCAAAATTATGTGCAAAGGCATTTTGATAGCAAAATTAAAGTGGTTCAAAATGACTATGGTGGTAAATTTCACAATCTAAACAATTACTTCAAATTTTTTGGTATTGAATATTGTATTGCATGCCTTTATACTCATTAATAAATGTGTCATGTTGAAAGTCATCATCGTCAAAATGTTAAAATGGGTCTTGCTTTATTCGCTCACTTAAATCTTGAAGACAATATTGGGAATATATATTTCAAACAATAACATATATCATAAATCAATGACCTATAAAAGTTTTGAAGAATCAATCATCTTTTGAAAAAGCCTACCAAAAAAAGCAAAATTATTACTTTGTTTCATGTTTTTAGTTGTGCTTGCTAGCCTAATTTATGACCATACAATCATTATAAAATTGATTTTCTCTAAACAAAACTTGCATCTTAGTTGCTTATAGTCTCTCACATTAAGGTTGCAAATGTCTTAACTTTTTTAGAGAAAGTTTCTAGACATGTAGTCTTTGATGAATCTTTCTTCTCATATACAAAACTTGGCTTTTCTTACTATCTTTCCTAGTTAGATATAATTTCTCTCTCATTATCTATAAATCCTTCATACACACACATCCTTCACACACATATGTACTCTAACTCTTTCTATAGGTAATGAAATCTCTCCACCTAGAGTATCACCAACTATATTTAATTAGTTGCCACATAACTTAGCCATGATACACCAACCTACAGATGTTACCAATAATATAGAAATTCAGTCTCCCTCAAACTAAGTTGTTGTTTCTGACCCAAATAGTTTTACTTCCAATAATACAACAACTTCTACGTCACAAGTAATGACCATGAGGTCCCAAACCACCAGTCTCAAACCAAAAACACCATATGTTGGATATATTAAGTATCTTGTTTCTCAAGTACTTAATACTAAAGAAACCTTCATTCCACATAAGCCTACATGTTATACAAAAGCTTCTAAATACCTTTATTGGCATGAAATAATGGCTAATGAGTTTAATGCTCTCATTTAAATTAGCACTTAAGACTTAGTTCCACCATAATAAGATCACAATAGTATTGGCAATAAGTAGGTCTTTATGTAAAATTCAAGTTGATGAGAGCATCGAGCATTTCAAAACACATCTTGTTACAAAAAGCTTTCATCAACAAGAAGGTATTGATTATACATAAATATTCAGTCTAGTGGTTAAACCAAGCACAATTCGTTTGGTTATATCTCATAGTCTCTAATCATTAGTAACTTCATCAATTAGATATTCAAAATGTCTTCCTTTATGGTTCCTTTCAAGAAGATATCTCTATGTAATAACCCCAAAGATTCATACAACTCTAATTATCAATATCATGTATGTAAATTAAGAAGAAATTTTTATGGCCTTCAGCAAGCCCCCAAATCTTGGTTTTCAAGACTACAAATCAACTCACTCAAAGGGGTTTTGCAGGCTCTAAAGCAAATGCCTCTCTCTACACATTTCATTAAGACAAAGTTGATATCATCATTATTTTTTTTTATCAAAATGTAAGTATATATTTAGATCAAAAGTGACAATGCTAGATGTCGCATGTGTGCGGCGTCGCGGCGAAAACATCCACCTTCAAAATTGGTATCTAAATGTGATGTGGCAAATGTGGAGAGACAAGGAATTCTTGTCTTTTATTAGTGAAAATTAGAATGGGAGTCGCTACCTAGCATTTTGGTCACTAGGAACCCTAATTGGTCTCAGAGATCAGGTACGAGGACTGATTGCGTAAAGGGAAGGTATTAGTACCCCAAATACGCCCTACCTAAGGTAAGCTGCATTGTTTTATTGTCTGATAAAATCTAAGATCTTGTCGTGCTTTCTAATTGTTGGTCCATCTAAGGTTTAAGAAAAGTCCTCTTCGGTAAGGAGATCCTTATCTTATCGGGTAAAACCTAACCGGTCTAATGCCAACAAAAAAAAATTAATATCTGGAACACGTCTTACATATAAGATCATAACCCTAGATATTAAAAGAAAACAAAATAATTTTTTTTGAAATATTGGCCTAGTTCTCGTGATTTTAACTGGTTATTAAAGCCAAAATGCATGCTAATACATATTTTTTGAAAATTTTCTTTGTTGTATGAAAATACAATATGATTTTTTATTTTTGAGAGACTTGGCCGTATGCATGAAAACAAAACATTTTATTTTATTTTTATTTTTTTATTTTTTAATGTCTTGACGAAAATCAGGTATTTTAATACTGGATTTGTATCTTTACAATATAAAAATACAAACCGGTATTGATCAAAATGCAGTAAAAAATTTTGCAAAAAATCACATTTTTTTAAAAATAATTTTTGAAGAATTTTTTTTTTGAGCTGGGCCCAGCTCGGCCCATATGGTTGGGCTGGACCTAGCAGGCCTAGCCGGGTCACTAGCCCAAGCCAGTGACCTGGCTGGGAAAACAAAAGGCACGCTTACGCGTGTATGCTTGTGCAATTCAAGTAGTCATTGTTCAAGTGAACTATAATTCACTTGAACAATGAAAATGCAAAAAATAGAATTGCATGCACAGAGACGAAGAGAACAAACCTGGTAGCGGAAACAATGTCGACGATGATGGTAATGGCGTGCACTCACAGTGATGCTAGTGGCGGTGGAGAGGAAGATGACGATGGTTCACGGTGGTTATGACGGTGACGGGCGGTGTTTGCTGTAGCTTTTCTTCTTCTTCCCCGTGCAGAGACACCTTCCTCGTCTGCTTCTGTTTGGTTCTTCTCCTTTTGGTCTCCGATGGGGGTGGAGCTGCTAGTGGCTTTCAGACGGTGCGGTGGTGGTTGCTGGCCGGTGGAATTGCTATGGGGGTGATGGTGGCTTTCCTACTCTCTGTGTAGAGGCGTGAGCCTCTATTTTCTTTTTTCTATTGATCGATACTCCTTTCTCAGTGGCAGCGTTGTGGCAATGGTGGAGAGGAAGACCAACGGTGGTTCTCCTTTTTCCTTCCTTCTTCCTCTGTAACTTTCTTTCCCCGTCTCTCTGTTTCTATCGTTCTGGTTCAAAAGACTTACCACCCTCTGTTTTCTCCTTCTCCCTTTGTTCTCTCTTTTCCTTTCTGTCGTTCTGGTTTTACCCCTCCTGTTTTCTCCTCAATAATGTCTCCCCTCTCTTCTGCTTGGTCCCTCCTCTGGCTTTTATAGCCAGAGGATGCATGCGTTATGGCAGGCATATGGTAAGGGCTAGCGTGCATTATGGTGGTGAGGAAATCAGCCGCGAGACATGCCCTTGATTACAGCTCCACTGCTCCCTTTTTTACAGCAGAAACTGTTGCTTGAAGACAGTGAGCAGTGTGCAGTAATTCTTAACGCAACGGCGCCGTTTCAATTTCAAAATGGTATTTCTGATTTGGTCCTTGGATGTTTTTACTATTTTGTAATCAAGCTCCCCGGAATAGTTGTAATTGGATCCTTTGATTTTAGTGCCTTTTCCGATTTGGTCATTGGTTTCAGATTGTTTCAATTAAGTCCGTAATTGACCATCAAACTTCAATAACTATGCAATTAAGTCTCTGATTTGGCCAAATCAACTCTTTAAAATTATAATTGGACCTCAAAACTTTAATTTCATCCAATAAAAGCCTAAATTGACTTTAAAATCTATTTTTCATGCAATCACACCCTCCATATATTCAATTAAACCTTAGATAAAATTTAATTGAGTCCATAAACATCTGATTTTAGACCTTTTTTTTCTCAACTTGAATTTTCTTAATTTGTCAACAGGGCTCTTATAATGTAAAATTTCAATTCTTGTATTTCTGAACCTCTTCAACCAATTCCTAGCCATTTTATGGGAGTTCCAGCATCTTTTTCTCACTCCTATTTTTTTCTTTCCGAATATATTTTTTTATATGTATTTTTTTTATTTTTTGGGGAACCCAAAAATGGGTAACAACACTGGAAACCAACAAGTACAAAATTCTATACAAGAAAGTGAGAACATAGGGAGAACAAACTCCCAGAACAAGGAGAAATTAAATAAATAGGAACGGGAACATGCTCCCAAATAAAGAAAGACCATGTAAGGCCATGCACCTCTACCAAATAATATCATTATCAATATAAGTTCATATCATTATTACTTATATTGATGATATCATTACTATTGGCTCTAACACAAAAGTAATTGATCAGTTGAACTACCAACTATTTTTGGTTTTTCCATGAAGGATTTAGGGCTTGTATCCTTCTTTCTTGGTGTTAGAACTTTATATATATTCCTCACGTAACAAAAGTATATTGGAGACCTACTATAAAAGGTAAGCATAAACAAAATGAAACATTATGCAACACTTATGTCTACCACTAGTCACTTTGAAAAAATTAAATGAACTGACTTCATTAATCCTATGCTCTATAAAAACTTTGGAGCTCTACATTATCTTAGATTTACACATCCAAAACTTGCATATAATGTTCAATGTGTAAGCAAGTTCAGGCACCAACTAAATGATACTTATTGGCAGGCAATGAAAAGTATTAGAGACAAATCTGGTTCCCCTAATTATGACCAAGATATCAGTGATACTCCATAATTATAGCTATTCATTTACTTTGTATATTTGCTTTCCATATTTATTTATTTTGTATATGTGCTTTCCATTTCTATGATTGTACAGATTCTATAAATAAAGATTTCCTCACATTATAACGTTGAGGCATTAACTAATCGGGTATACATTTCTCGTCATGTTTAATTTTTTGAAGACTATTTTCCCTATGCTTTCGCTTCTTCCCCTCTTCCTTTTTTAGGTGGCACCGATTATATTACTTTTGATGATTCTTCTGACCCGTCTTTTTCTAGTAATACTTCGACTTCAAGTGTAATTCCAACTCATCGCATGGCCTCCACCTCTTGTGTGCCTTGTGTTGATTCACACATTCCTTCACCACCTTTAGAAGAATTCTTACCACCCTCATCTTTGGTGATAGCCTTGGACATCATACCTTCTACTTCTTCTTCTTCTCGTCCATCGCCAACCATTAATCACCCTATGGTTACTCGTGCTAAGAACGGTATTGTTAAGCCTCACATTATTCATTTGTTATCTGCTTTGTCTTCTCCACCTTGGTTTCAGGCACATCTTGCAATTAAGGAACCTTATGGCTTTAAGTCGGCCATCAAGCATCATGAATGGCTTTTCTGCTATGGATGATGAAATTGCTGCTCTCAAGCAGAATAACACATGGCATTTAGTTCCTCGTCCACATAATCATAATGTTGTTAGTTGTCGATGGATTTTCAAGAAGAAGCTTCAGGCAGATGGTTCTGTAGAACATCACAAAGCTCATATTGTGGCCCAGGGTTTCTCCCAAAAACATGGCATTGATTTTGACACAACATTCAACCCTGTTGTTCATCCTGCCACTATTAGAATTATCTTAACACTTGCTGCTATACATAATTGGGCTCTTCATCAACTTGATGTTAAAAATGCTTTCTTCCCTGGTTTCCTTCAGGAGGAAGTCTACATGGAACAACCTCTTGCATATATTGATCCTGAGTTTCCCTCTCATGTTTGTTGCTTACAACAGGCTCTTTATGGTCTGAAACAAGCTCTTCGGGCATGGTTCCAGCGTTTCAGTCATTTTTTGCTTGGCCTTGGTTTTCTTGCAAGTCATGCTGATTCCTCATTATTTGTTTATCATTGTCCTCACAGTGTTCTATCTTCTCTTATATGTAGATGATATGATCATCACCAATAATTATCAGCTTATGCTTCGTACACTCATCAATCGTCTAGCCCAAGAATTTTCCATGAAGGATCTTGGTGACTTACACTATTTTTTGGGTATCGAGGTCATTCGAAATGACAAAGGAATTTTTTTGAGGCAAGCAAAATATGCTCTTGATCTCTTGACTCGTGCCGACATGGTGGATTGCAAACTGATTTCCACTTCTTTTATGGTTGGGTCTTATCTCACAGAATCTGGTACTCCTCACTCTGATGCTACTCAATTCTAGTCGCTTGCAGGAACTTTACAATACTTAACTCTTACCCGGCCTGATTTGTCCTACAGTGTTAATTCTATATGCCAATATATGCATGCTCCTACAACTTATCACTTCCGTGCTTTAAAGCGTATTTTGTGTTATGTCAAAGGCACCTATCATTATGGATTACATCTTTCACAACATTCTTCTTCCACTTTGATTGGCTATTCTAATATAGACTGGGCTGGTTGTCCTGTTACCAGATGCTCTACCACAGGCCATGCTATTTACTTTGGCCAAAGTCTCATCTCATGGTGTTCTAAGAAGCAAACCACTGTTGCTCGCTCAAGTGCTGAAGCAGAATATCGTGCTTTAGCCACTGTCGCTGCTGAAATTTCCTGGATACTTCAACTCCTTCGTGAGCTACATATCACACTCCCTTCTTCGCCAAGATTGTTATGTGACAACACCAGTGCCATTTTCATTGCTTCCAACCTTGTCACCAAACCTCGCTCCAAACATATTAATATTGACTATCATTTTGTTTGGGAACTTGTTGCAGGAAAGACTCTTAGTCTCTGTTTTGTCCCCTCACACCTCCAGCTAGCTGATGTCTTCACAAAGGGGGTGGCCAAATTACAGTTCTTATTGGATCGTGGCAAGTTGTGTGTTTTTTCTATTTCCACCACGACAACATTGAGGGGGGATATTAGAGACAAATCTGGTTCCCCTAATTATGACCAAGATATCAGTGATACTCTATAATTATAGCTATTTATTTACTCTGTATATTTGCTTTTTATATTTATTTATTCTATATATGTGCTTTTCATTTCCATGATTGTACAGATTCTATAAATAAAGATTTCCTCATATCATAACGTTAAGGCATTACCTTTTCAAAAAGAATTCTCTAATATCTCAAATACACAATTTCATTCGGTGTATGATTTATTTCATAAATTGATTAATCCCTTCATGGATTCAGTGATGTAAATTAGGCAACTAATTGTGAAAACCAAAGAAGTGTTGGTGCGTACTTTATTTTTTATAACTACAATCTCATTTCATGGAGTTGTACTCTCTCTCTCTCTCTCTCTCTCTCTCTCTCTCTCTATATATATATATATATATATATATATATATATATATATATATATATATTTTTTTTGATTTATTTTTTTTGTAAATATAAATA
>Ga0325410_1001554_pt1 | contig 25410 bp, 13 predicted proteins | sample PopdelMetagenome_16_FD_206182 | JGI IMG/M metagenome (GOLD analysis project Ga0325410, IMG submission 206182) | Populus deltoides microbial communities from Bellville, Georgia, United States - Xylem-PdIQD-R3 | ecosystem: Host-associated > Plants > Phyllosphere > Stem > Wood/Secondary xylem...
TCTTAAATCATCGTTGCTCGCTTCATTCCTTCTCACATGGCAGAGGTATTTTTGGTGGACAGCTAAGCAAATTTCGCTCAAATTCAATGGTCATTGCCCTTTTTTTACACCAACGTCAACCTAACCAACCGTGTAGAGGGATTAGTGTGGTGCTAGTCAGTTATCTCTGCCCAAACAGTTTCAGAGAGCTGTCTCAACCGCCATTTGCTTTTCTTAGCTCAATGCTGTTTTAAATTAGCCAACATAGTCGTTGAGGTGGTCATCTTCTTACACTTGACAAGCGTGCAATCCTCGAAACGGTTGTGTTTCCGGGAGACAAGCTGTCCATGAATTTGACTGTCCATCTCTAGAGATAACTACAAAAACAGGAATTCCTGATTTGAATTCATAATTGGAAAAGGACCATTACAATTTCAAGCAGGTCCAGAAAGATTACATAAATAGGTATACACTAAAATTAATGGGCTGACTATCTTTTAGAGGGGTAAATGATGGATCGAGTCATAAATGGAAATACAAAATAGTGAGAGCTCCATTTCTGCTTGAGAGTTTTCTTTTCACCAGTTCTTATTAGCGAACTGATTGACCATGCTGTCACAACCTCCTCACTTACTTATTTCATCCTGCTGTCCTCCAACTATTCAACCTGATGGGCTCTTAAGTGTTTGATTTCTGCAAATCCTCTTAACATCATACACCATCTTACATAACGAGTTTGTTCCACTTGTGAGCAAAAAAATGTTAGGAATGGTGATGAAACTCTTGCAAACAGAGTCAAAGGGGGGACAGAAGGAAACCGTCGTTTACGGAGGATCCATCATGCTTGTTGGGGGAATAGGTAGTTCAGGCAAAAATTGAGGGGGGGAAATGAGAAAAGCGCAGTAGAAGAAAACAGCGAGAAGGGAGGTCCCAGCATGGTCAAGCAGCTTACTTCTAAGGGTGAAAAATGCAAAATGTAATTCAGGAGCCCATCACCTAAAAAACTCAACATGACCTGCAATCTCCCTACACAGCAATTTGGATTCCGTGGCTAACTTCAGGCTCTTAACAATGGCAAGTCCTGTCTGTTTGTGTGTAGATGCTGGCATATATGACTTGGCTTCCTCTTCCCTTCCTATCAACAAAGCTTCCCTGGCAGGAATGACATTTTCCCACCAAAATTCCCGTAAAATCCCATGTATTATCTCCCAATAACCGCGGTCTCTGCAAACACGAAATATTGTGCTTCCATTTGGTGTCCAGCAATACAAATCCGCCCATTCTCTATCCATTATCTCCAATTGCCCCTGCACTTGAGGCACGTAATAGAAGGGCATAGTGGACCAAGGAAGACCCTTTTCAGGCTTCCCCTTGTTATAGGGACACTTAACTTCCAGGATGCCACCTCCAGGAAAGCAACCAAGAAGACCATCAGGGGAAGCACCAAGAAGACCATCAGGAGAAGCACCAAGCCATTCAAATTGCTCCTCTGAATGGATTGCAAATCCCAATGAGCTCACCTCGCGACTTGTGATGTTCTTATACCGATTTATTGCTGCTGCTTCATTGAGCACACCCCACTGCATGGCACTGTTTGCAGAAGCTTCAAGGGTCTGTGTCTCAGATCCAAACACTTTCTCATGCCAGAGCTCAGGGCGACGTTTTCCCTTCCAAAAACCCAAAGCAGTGCTGAAGGTGCTTGTTGTTAGCCTGTCCCTCCTAAGGGCAAACCATTCCTCTGAGCGTTGGGGTGCATCAGATCCGGTAACACAGGCAGCCAAAACTAGCGACGAGGGGGGGCGCACTATGGGAGGGACTGTTCGAGAGATCAGAGGTTCGGAGCACGTGTAAAATATTCTGTAAGATCCAGTTCCATGCCTTTTCCTCGGGGACAGTGATGCCACCTTGTTATGATGAATGCTGGGAAACATGGTTAAACAGGCCTTGCTCATTTCCATGAAAATCAGGCTGTTGTTTGTGCCTTTATTTGGTGGATTGGTCCTGTGAAGGCCACACTCTGCATGAAAGATTAGTCAAAAAGTCGGGTAAAAAAAGAATAATCATTATAACAATAAATTTTCCATGCAGGATAATAAACCTACAATAAGAAGTAGCAAGAGTAAATGAGTTCATAAAAATCAGAGCATGCATTTCCTTCATAATTTATACAAGCACCCTCTTGGTCTCATACAGCATAAGAAGCCATTGATAAATTACAAATGAAGGTTGTCAAAAGTAATCAACGAGCAAAAAAGATGTATCCCCTTCTCAAGAAATGAAGCATATTCACCTCTTACTAGGTAGTCAACCAGCCTCGCATCCAGAAAACAATATAAATAAATCAACGGAATGTACCTGATTTTTCTATCATGGAAAAGAACTGAATTCACTCTTCCTAACAAAAGCCATATCCTTTCACTTTATTCTTGATGCTTAACGAGGATCAAGCTAAAACAAAGGTTAGCCTGTTCTAGCAGAATTACCAAACACCTTAGGCACATTGAACGGAAAAATCAGTTGAGGGTTTCATTTTTAAACATGTGATCTTCTTTACATCAAGTGCCATTGTTTACTGCAATGATAGGAGCCTTGCGCTTGTAACCATGCTAGCAAGCAGACACTTCATGCAAAGTCAGAATGATAAAATCAAAACTTGCTTTCCCAATTCCCAGAAACAAGTTTAGCATCTACATTCACTGAATAGATAATCCTCAACAATGCACCAACCAACCACAAATAAGCAAATCCTTAACTGAAAACCATCCCAAAAGCTTACAGCTTTCAACCCCCAGCAAATTTAGCATAGCTTATAAATTTTGCAATCAAATACTAACAAACCCATGCAATAAAATCTCCGAGGCATAAATAAAACTTATCCAACAAGCAATAAGAGAAACCCAATTCTCTAAAACATGAGAATGCAGCTGCTTTATAAGCAAAGTGTTTGATAATATACCTGAAAGAGAGTTTGAGTTGGTAGCGCTTATCTTTTGATGGGCTGAAACGGAGAGAGTGCAAAAGGGTCGAGCATCAACGGAAAGAAAGGAAACTCTAGATTGAATGGAGGAGAGTTGAATAAGCTTCATTATTTCACTTCGCCGATTATCATTGCCTTTAGGATTTCAGATATTGTATTTGAAGGAAGGAGATTGGGAGGAGAGGCACTCGAGGAGGGCAAGGTATCGGAATTGAATAAAAGTTTGCCCAACCACGACGTTTTCAAAAAGATAAGTGAGATTTTGAGGGTATTTCATATTTTGGCCCTCACTTTTCTATTTTTCTAATTTTATAGCCAAGACTATTATGGGATTGGTAAGAATTGAGAAATTTTATGCTGCAAGAAAGAGAGATTAACATTTGGTACCCGTAATATTATTTTAGCTTTTGGTGGGGTTAGATGTTAATTTCTTTCCTGGGATCCAACGTAATTATTTTTTAATACATACGATACACCATAAATTTTTTATAAAGATTTTCCTTTGGTTAGAGACTAAAAAGAAAAAAATAATTTTTTTTAAAAAAACATGTTTACATTTAACCTAAAGATTAGATCCAAATGACGAAGGGAACATAATTCCTTAGTAATCCATCACTTGAGATTAGTTAACATTAAAATTAAATAGATAAAGAAAAACAAATTGTAAATGGTAAAATATTTTTTATCGTTAAATTAAAAAGTGTTTGTAAATATATCATATATTTAAACTTAAGAGATAAAAACATAAATTAATTTCATAGAAAAAAATTGGAAGTAAGATTTTTTTTTTAGCATTTGGAAACGCGGTCTAAATACTGTTTGAAAAAATTTTGAATTCTTTATTTTGTTCAAAATTAATTTTTTTAATATATTTTTTGATGGTTTTAATGTGCTAATATCAACAAATCAATAAATAAAATATTATTTTAATATATTTTCAAGTAAAAAAATATTTTAAAAAATAACCGCTATCACAATATTAGAAGCTACCTTTATTTCATCATCAACTTTTACCACAATCCAAGCAAACTTTACTCCCATTCACTCTCTGCTTTCTGCTACCTTAAAAATATTTTCTTATTGTTTGTAAAAAAGAAAAAAAGAAAAAATCAAATCCAATCTCCACCCACGAACATTGCCCTTGTTTGCGCCTTCTTCTTTTTTATTTCTCACTCTCTTTAACTCCATTTCGCTCCTGTTATAACTAAGTTTAAAGGTGTTTGTTTTTGTGATAGATTGTGCATTGTGGTTTGACCATAATTTTGTTTTGTTTGGTAAAGATGAAACCATAAATTTAATAAAATGGGACTTATAAATTTTTGTGATCTAACCACAAGTTCAGCAAAGGTAGCCAATATATACTTTTCAACTGATTCCTTCTATAATGATTCTCAGTAGAGACCATTTAATTTGTAACTGACCAAAATATCCCTTTTGTATTTTTGTGGTCCAACCACAAGTTTAGCAAAAGCAGCCAATATATACTTTTCAACCAATTCCTTCCATAATGATTGTCAGTAGAGACCGTTCAATTTGTAACTGACAAAAATATCCCTCTCGTATCCTCTTTTTTCTGCATTTTGCTTTACTCCCTGACCATCTTCATCATCCCCTTGTTTTCATTTTTTTCACAAATTCTTATCCCTTCAATCCTCTGTTATAGATGCTCTGGTCTATTTTTTTTAGGCATAAACTTTTTCAATACCCACAAGATTGTTGGCAGTAACCAACATCCCTTTCCAAGATCCCCATAACCCTCCGATGGATCTGGTTTCCTCATCTCTTAATCTTGTCTTTATGCACACCCCACTATAATATTCAGCAAAATTTTAATAATTTTGGATTTCAATAATTTTTTATCCACTACTGTGCATGTTATTTAAATTTACTATATTAAAATATTTAACTTCTTCATCATTTTTAAAATTGTCTCCCAATGTTTTGTTGTAAGAACCTAGATCTCCTTTCTATAACTTCGGTTAGCACTCAGAAACCAATCATCTTTTTTCTCTGTTTTGTTACAAAATACATTGAACACTGGTTATCATATTTTCAATTTATTTCATCTTCTATGAAGTTTTCTTTATTGTCAATTGAATTCTATCAATTTGTTTATTACCTTCATGTGGCATGCTTACCATGTATAACTTGCAGTATGCATTTAACTTTCATGTTATTTTGAATTTAATCCTCTTTTAGTTGACTAATAACAGAATAATATCGGGTTCATCAAGCTGCCAAAACAATGACATTGTTTATAATATAATTAGTTTGAATTGTTTATTCTAAAAATAAGTGTTTATAGATGTTTGGTATACATAACAATATATTAACAATGTTTTGCTTATAGAATAATTAATAACCATGCTCATAACTGCATCCATCATTTTAAAAATCATGTTACTGAAGCAGGAATTTAAAATTTTGAAAGCTTAACATAAGTAGTGAGTGACAGTAATAGAGTGCATAAATGAAGACATATTATAAATTTCACATTGCATTCTTTGGCTTTCTTAATTTTTAAAGCATTCATAAACTTAATAACTTAACAAATTGTCCCTGAGTGGGTGAGACTAATGTAGTCGATAAAGACACAATGTTGGAGTGCCTTCTATGCCTACCTACATTTGTTATAGGGTTGTGTTTGGTGTTATTTAGATTACTTATAAAGAGGGTTGAGTCATGCACATCATCCTTGTTTAATAGCTCAATAATTTATTGTCATGCTGCAAACATAACACTTATAGGATCAATTTAATTGGATGAATCTGGATATGTTTGCAATTTGTAAAAAGAAAAGACATAAAATATTGTGATCTGATTCCTTTTGATTTCAAATTTATACAAAGCATAAGCTGTTTATTTAATATAACTTCAAAAGTAAAAGGAAAAATATCTCATTAACCACATCATTAAAGTAATTAAAAAAAGAATTGATGTTTACGTGGCAAATTCAAACAAACACTTTCAAAAAACCTAAGTTTGTCATATGAAAGCTAAAATGCTTATGGAACAAATAATTAAAATGATAAACTAGATTACATCCACTAGCGTATCAATGAATTATACAATCTTTCCTTCAAATGTAGTGTACATGAACTTCAACATTATTTTATTAAAATTAGTACTACATTATAGCTTTATAAATTTTTGACATACCCCACTGTTTTGAACATGTGGTTGCATTCACATTGTTTTCTTCACTATATTATGTTAATAAAAAAATTTATTACATTAAAAACCAATTCTCTAATTCTAGTCCTTAAACATTAAACTTCATTATGAAGTTTATAAATCCATACTATATCTCATTTAGATCTTTCAAACTTGCCATAAACATCTTTAACAATAATTTATTAACAACATAACTTCATTAAAACTTTATAATTTTTGACATGCTCTATTGTTTGGAACCTATGCTAGCCTTTACATTGTTTTCTTTGCAATACTATGCTAATCAAAATCTTTATTATATTAAAAATCAAGTTTCTAGTACTAGTCCTCAAACATTAAGCTTAATTAGGAAGATTATAAATCCATACTATATCTCATACAAAGCTTTTAAAAATGTCATAAACAACTTCAACTCTAACTTTTAAATTGTATAATAATGTTTCAACGTGCGACACACATGCTAAGTCTTTTAAGTTGACTATTGAGAAATGAATGAGACCCAGCACTCATTTCAACAAGATATGATGAGAATTTGCTACCAATATCTTTAAAGAGAAAATTAGCCATGCATTCACTAAAGCATGATTGAAGAATAAGTGAGACGAGATAAAAAAAGGATAAGAGAATATGAAAAAAATTGATTTCTAAAATAGGAGTTGGATGGAGTTCAGAACTAGGAATTATTTTTGCCACTGGTGAGTGGTGGAAATAAAAAATTCAGGTTAGTATTTAGTTCAACAACGTGTATAATTACTTCAAACACTTTAACTTCTATATATCAATCCTTCAAATTCATTAATAACAACTATTTTCTTTGGTGTAAGAAATACGAAGAGCTAAAAAGTTTAGACATTCCGATATTAAGCCATCTTTATGTTGTAAATATGATATGATGTTTACAAACATTGTGACTATTGGTAAGTTTATGTGGGCTCCATTTCAAGGTATGATTTCTAATGATGATGAAGTGGGTGATTGGATAAAAAATGCAGTCAATGATGATGTAAATATAGAGAAGGGTAATAAAGATTCAGGGGAAGATAATTTATCAAATCTTATTGATGACATCAATAATATGGTTGCTTTTGTTAATGTTTCCAATAATAGTAGCAACCATAGTAGTAGTGGAAAGAGAAAAGCCCCTCAACACTGTCCCAAAAAGAGTGTAAAAAAAAAGGTTATGGAATGAGAGAGCAACCTTTTTCTCTTGCTTAGATCGATCAATTGACAACATCTCTACTAGGAGTGATTGCATATCTAGTTTATGGATAAGAAAGGGTGTAAGCATAGAAGAGGTGATGAAGGAGTTTCACTCCATTAATTGTGTTGTTTTTGGCAGTGAGTTGTATTGTTTTGCTGCTGAGTTTTTTATGGTTACAAGTAGAAGGGAAATGTGGGTGGAAATGAGAAATAACGAATGAAAATTTGCATGACTGAATTAGTGTTGGAGAGAATATTAAACCTTAAACCATTAGGTAAGGATCAATCTTTTTAATCTACTTTAAATCTAAGTTTCATGTTTAATAATGTTTTACCAAAATTATGACCAAAACATTTAAAACCAATCATATTACAATTGATTTATGTGTGTTTGAGTATGTTTGTTTTTAATGTGGTGCCATCTAACTTTTATGGTTAATTAATATAAACCCCCAGTAAAAAAAAAAAGAGAATGGTACGAAAAGTGTTGGTGTAAACATCGACGAGAAATCGGTAATGTTGTTGTGGCACTGGAATAAGCCATAAATGACTAAAAATAGAAAAAAAATAGTAAAGTGGATCCGATGAGACAGCAAATGATTGGGTGCTTTACGCAAGGATGAAATAAGGAGATTTTGATTTTTGGGCGAAAAATCATAAATTGACTAGTTTTACGTTAACAGTTCATAATTCTCGATCGGGTTATCAGAAAAATATGAAAACTTGTGTGGAGATTTCAAATATATTTTCTTAGCTTTGGTTAAAATTTTAGAATTTTTAGAGAAATTGAGATTTTTTTTAGAAAATTACAATTAGACCAGTTTTGCGCTATCGCACATAACTTTTAATATGATTGACAAATTGAGTTGAAACTTTGTATGGAGCATTATAATATATTATTTTACCATGGGGTAAAGTTTTAGAATTTTTAGAATATTATGTCTGGTGATTTTTAAAATATACACGAAAAAATATCGGTAACCGGGTAAAAAATATATATATATACTAGAGACACATGGTAATATAATTAAAAGAACGATGATATTAATTAGTTGAAATGTCAACCTTCAAAGGGCTATTTCCAGTTGACCAAAAGGAAAAAGAAAAGAAGAAAAGAAAATGACTCATGGGACTAGATAAATTTAAATATGTAAGGGAAGGGCTTAAATGCAAATAATGAAAATTTTACTATATTATCCCTAATTTACTTGGGGTGTCCAGCGGGTTATAGGGAGAGAAAGGGGAATTAGGGATTTTCTTACATCTTCTCTACAATTCTTTCATCAATTCTTGAAAATAATACATGATTATGGAGAGTTAAGATATTAAAAAGGTTTATGGTGAGCTATACTAAATATTTGAGTGATCTAAGGGTTTTAAAGCTTGTGGAGAGAGAATGAAGTGTGGAGAAAAGAAGAAGAAGGATGGAAATAAAGGATGGTTTCACCTTGAGGTTTCTTCTAATTAAATTTCTTGTTATCTTAGTAGTAAGTATGATTCTATTGTATTGATTATAGAAATTTCATACATGTATGGATAAGGGAAAATGGTGGAATTGAAGCCATGGAATGGATAATACAACCAATTTATTAGTTAGATAAACCATAGTGATAAATGTATTATAAATAAAGATAATTTATTATGGGTATATGGATTGAAAGTAGTTTATTTGTGATTTATGAATGTGAAGTTTAAATTTAATTTTGCGATGATGAAATAAATTTAAATAATTTTAGAAAAATAATAATTGTATAAGTGATTTAGTAATTTCTGTTGGCACAAGAGAGTTGCCTATGGAAGGACAACATCAGGGTTGTGCATTCAGTGACCAAACTATAGGTAGGTGCCCGACACCTAATCTATCTAGGAAATTTTATGAATGTTAAGATATTGTAATTTTTCTTATAATGCCATTGTAAATATGAACATTGATGTGATATTATTATTAAGAAAATTGAAAAGTTCTAGTTAATCGCATACGCGATAATGGGTAGTCTATTATGAGATGTGATTTACTGTAACGGCAGAAAAACCTTGTATATATTATTTTTTACTGCAACGATAGAATTGCTATGCAAGAATTATTATGGATTGTATTGGCGGGATTCGATGTATGATTTGTTACTGATTATATGTGTGTGTGTGTGTGTGTGATAGGAACTTTAAAATAACTGACATGTGAGATAACCGACAGATAAATAAATATTGTGTGGAAACTAGTTCCGTGGTTAATTGGACCAGTGCCCTGGTTAATGGGTAATTAAAGAAACTACTGTCTTGGTTAACGGGACTAGTGCCCTGGTTAATGGGCAAATGGAGAAACCAGTGCCTTGGTTAATGGACAATTAGAGAAACTAGTGCCCTGGTTAACGGGACTAGTGCCATGGTTAACGGGACTAGTGCCATGGTTAATGGGCAAATGGAGAAATCGGCGCCCTGATTAATGGGTAATTAGAGAAACTTAACAGGACTCGTGCCCTGGTTAATGGGTAATTAGAGAAACTAATGTCCTGGTTAATGGGTAAATGGAGAAACCAGTACCTTAGTTAATGGGTAATTGGAGAAACTAGTGTCCTGGTTAATGGGCTATTTGAGAAACTAGTTTCTTGGTTAATGGGATTAGTACTTTGATTAATGGGCAATTGAAGAAGCCAATAATTTGGTAATTGAACAAATGTTCGGTTTGGACTAGAAAGGACATTAGCATGTCCTTAGTTTATGCTAACTATATTGATTTGTAAAATTAAGGATAAAATAAAAAATTAATTGTTTAGTAATTGACAGGGTAAATATATAGAAAAGATAATAGTAAATAATCATTGTGTATAAAGCTAATTGTATTTGGTATTAAATAAAATATCAGGTACCTCGCAGTATTGTGCCGAGTAGTAGATTATGTTTGTAGTATTGGATTTAATATATTGATGAAGATGTTGATATATTGGTATAACTCAAGTATGAAGAAAAATCTGCTGGAATTTCAGTAGAGTGTATATTAAGTTATTTTAAAAAGATAGTTATGCATAACGGTTTCTGAATGGTTGGGGTTGTCATATTAAGGGATTAATAAGTTATTCGGCTGACCAATTGAACGCAATAATAACATGTAATGAAACAAGGTGTACATGAGTTTGACTGTGCTGACATGTTAAGGTTTGGGTATTAAATTATCCATACGGACAAAGTTTAACGGAAAGGAAAAATAATATGAGCACGTCTTTTAAGTATAAAAGTGATAGAAGTTTATGTGATAAATTATAAATAATAGAAATGGACATGAAATAAGTGGAATAAATAATAAATTGAGAAAGTTTCATAATATAACAAGGGTGGTATGGACTGATGTACATTGTATCATATATATAATAAATGTCAGGGAAACAAAAAGGCAACTTGAATTACATATGTTGTGAATTAAATTACGATGTGAATTAGACATAATTATGCAATGATTTACGATATGGATTAAAAATGGTTGTGAGAGGAAAAGATCATATGATTTATATGTGTTGAGGAAATAAATTGTGGCGTAAATTCCATGTGAAATGAACTAATAACATAAACTAAATATATTCATGAAACGAAAAGAGTTATGAAATAAATTCAAGATGAAAAGAAACATTGTATGGAAGTGTTTGAATGATTCCGATCAATTTTAAAGTTGTGAGGAATAAATCGTATATTGATGTGTTAAAATAGATTAAGGAAAACGAAAAAGAAAATGAAAGTTATCATGATATAAGAATGATAATGTGATGAATAAGATGTTGGAAATTAATGTAAGATCAATGTTTTTAAACAAATATTTATGAAATTGGTTTTGATCATATAGTTATTAAATGTTAGTAACTAGGATGATGCAAATGTTTATTATGAATTAATTTTAATTTTTTTGTATGTCACATGTAAATTCTTTTGAGGACATCAGTTTCTTAAGGTCACCGAGTTATCTAGTTTTATGAAGAAAGAATATATGTATTTTAAGAGAAAGAGAAACTTATAAATAATTTATGTGAATATGATTTCAACAAGAGTTGTGATAAACTGTGTTCTTTAATAAAAAAAAATATTGAAAGGTTGTTGAGACTTTTTTATATAAAAAACAATTTACTCGTATTTTTTTACATATTCGATCAATGAAAATAAGTATAAACGTATTACAATATGTTAGGCATTACAATTAATTTAAGATCATCTAATAATAATTTACGATTTTGTCATCATGTATGTTTGTTTTTTATGATAGAATATAGAAATATTATATGGTAGGAATTCTATGCCTCTACAGCTACATTTATATGTAATTAATTATCATTGCACAGTATTACATAGAGAAATCCTCATACGTCATCATTACTGGAATTTAAATGATATTCTTAAAATATTAGCTCAAATAATAAGTATATTGCCTTCTAAATTTTTTTTTAATAAATATATCACCTCAAAAGAGTAAATATTGTTTAAAAAGTATGTTATTATACGAAAATTGATTTAGAAATATTTTTGTCCTTTAAACTGAAAATAAGTGTAGTGATTGAAAAATAGTGAAAAAATATATTGTATTCGTAATGGTAGTAATGTCACCTTATTTAAAAAAAAAACAATTGAGTGATCAATGTGCAAACAAGACCTTTGATACATTCAATCACTTTAGCACTCCTACTCTAGTAGAAACTTTAGGAAAAAAAAAACAAGGGGAACAAGCATGAAGGTTCCCTTTGGAAACACTACAAGAGGCTAAATCGACTATTAAAAGATTAACATGATTTCATAATTTGTGACGAGGATGAGGAGGCAAAATATTTTTACTCATAATTTGATTTGTATTTTGACATTAATTTTAGAAGTTTTCTAAAGAAGAAAATAAAAACTACCAATTAAATTCAATTTAATTTGCACACGCAAACAAAAAATTGATAGGATAAGATAAGATAGGATAAGAAATCCTACATGGTAGGCTAAAACATGCCCTAATTATGAGCATCATTAATGAAGTTAAATCTTTATTTATTGCAAGCCATGTGGTTGACAATTGATATCTTAAATTAATGGGTCATTAAAAAAAGATAGGAAAGCATGCAAGATATTTCATATTTCAATCATGAAGTTGTTGATTAAGTTATTACAGTTTCATTTGATGTTATACAATGATTTGTTTATTTACATGTTAAATGCTTTGTGAACCTAAAATTTGTTAATTTATATCCTATATGCTTCAACAACCTAATATTAAATGTAATATTTATCATCCAAAAACAAATTGCATGAGAAATTCCCCATGCTTTACTGTTCTGCTTAGAACTATAATGAGAGATAAATTTTTCTTGTTTTTGTAGATGTAGACATGACTCTGCTGATGTATTGTTAATCTCTTACATTGTATTTTAATTAATGTGTTATTGTTTTGGAGCTGTGTATGACATTGTATTTTACTTAACTTGTTGTTGGTGCGTGTACGAGATACTTACCCTACTTTTAACTTGTATTGTAATGTTGAGGCTGTTGTTATGTTGTCATGCATTGCAAGCTGTTGTAAGTTAGAATTTTAGGTGATGATATTAGGTATGAATGTTTGGTAGGAATTAAAGCAAGTTTTTGAAAATTGACAGCAACACTGCAAAACATCAAATTACAAATCAATTTAATATATGATTATTAAATTCAATATCATTTAAATTTATTGTAATAGTTCTTTAGTTTATTGAAATGTGTGCATAAAGGTTGTAATACCTCTCTCTATATATAATAAATATTATGTGTTCATTGAAGTGAAATATTTCTTTCACATTGTAGATATGGACGCGAATTAGTTTAGTAATTTTTTTATAAGGATTATGAAAATGTCATGAATAATGTTGTTCAATAAGTCTTATATGGTTATTATGGTAGAAATAGTGGTTGTGATTTCATTTGCAATAGTGATGTTGGTAATGATAGAAATACAGATGACGACGACGAAGATAATAATAAATATGATGATAATGAGGAAGGAGATTTGTTTTGGTTGGGATAGTTTAATCTTCGTAAACTAGTGTTGTGCACAACTAGAGCACTTATTATTTATTATAATAATTATATTTATAAGAAACCATGCATGATGTCTTTCAACACGAAAATAAAATGGTTGAATGAATTTTTAAATGAGCATCAGATACGTTGTGTAAATATATTTAGGATGGATGCAACCATGTTTTGGAGTTTGTGCTTTGATTTAGAAACTCAGTATGAATTAAAACTATCAAGGAGGATGAGTGTTATTGAGAAGGTCAACATGTTTGTTTAATGTGCTTCAAATAGGAAAGTTCAGGAGGAATTTTAACATTCTAGTGAAACTATTAGTATATATTTCAATGAATTTTTTCAGGTTCGTGTGCTCGCTAGTAGTGGAAGTAAACAAACTAAAAGACCTAACTTTTCAACAACATCTAGAGAAATCACAATGAATCTAAGATATATGTCACCTTTCAAGGTAACATTACTGTTGGTTAATGATTTAATAATTATGTCAATTACACAAGAATTTTTTTTGTGACTACATTTGAAATTATTGTTTTCTTATGTATTTTTTATGTAGAATTATATTGGAGCTATTGATAGAGCACATGCTTGTGTATTACAAGAAAATCAAATACCATTTATTGACAGAAAAGGTATACCAACGCAAAATGTAATTGCAAAATGTAGCTTTGACATGCAATTTATATTTGTCTAGGCTGGATGGGAAGGTAGCGCACACAACACAAGAATTTTTCTTGAGACCATTGATAATTCTAATATCAAATTTTCAAAGCCATCAGAAGGTATTGATGATTGAACAATGTAAATGTTAATAAATTTCATTACAAATATTTGGTGTTGCGTGATTGGGATTACTTTGTAGAATTTTTATTATTATTATTTTAGGAAAGTATTACGTTGTTAACTCTGGTTATCCAAACGAGTATGATTTTCTTGGTCCATATAGAAATGAGAGATATCATTTTCTAGAATTTTATCATCGAGGTCACCCATAAAGTCATGAGGAGTTATTCAATTGGGTTCATTCTTCGATATTGTGTGTAATAGAATGAACTTTTGGAGTGTGAGAAAAAAGATGGAGAATTTTGCAGATCACGTCAATATTTTCGTACAAGACACATGTTCAAATTGTTATTGCGTCAATAACTCTACATAATTATATAAAAAGGAAGTTGGAACAAGATGAGGCACTTACTAAGTTTGATCAACATTCATATTTTGTTTCTCAAGATATTTTTAATGATGTGATTTCACATTTATAAATATATAGACGCAATAAGTCTTCATGGATGAATTATATTTGTGATGAGATTACATCAAATTTGATTGGACAATAAAAAATGTTTTTATAATCCCTTTGTTGCTTTTGTTGCTTTTGCAATGTATTAAAATGTTCAATGTTATGTATAGAATAAATTTATGTTATTTTTTGTTATTTTATATGCAATAACAATTTTAACTAAATAATTAATGATATGATTAAACAACAATTTCAATTATAATTTTAATTATATATAGATTTTATTTTAGCCAATCACAACTAAAGATAATTTTTTTAAAAACACAAAATGAGGAGGGGGTTGTGGCTAAAATAGAGATTAAACAAAATTTAATTGTTTTTTTATATTTTTGTATCTATGTTTTGATTGATATTAAATTATTTTAAAAAATAAAAAAATAATATTTTAATATATTTTTAAATAAAAAATAATTAATGACGAACTCACAACTTTTTTTTTCCAGACCACAAAACTTACCAGCTAAACAAACATACTCAAAGAACCTACATGTACTCATCAGATAAGCCTCGTCCTCTCGATTTCTACAAAGAAGAAGTGACACCCTCTTCAAGAGACAACATGATTATCGAAGTTGTCTCTTCCAATGGTGATTTGCCACCTCACCATCTTCCCACCACCACCAATACTAACCCACACCAGATGATTCTAGGCGACAGTAGCGGCGACGATAACCACGAAGTCAAAGCACCCAAGAAGCGAGCAGAGACGTGGGTTCAAGACGAAACGCGGAGTTTGATTGGGCTTCGCAGAGAAATGGATGGTCTCTTCAATACTTCCAAGTCAAACAAGCATCTGTGGGAGCAAATTTCGGCTAAAATGAGGGAGAAAGGGTTCGATCGATCGCCGACTATGTGCACCGACAAGTGGAGGAACTTGTTGAAAGAGTTCAAGAAGGCTAAACATAAAGATAGGGGAAGTGGGTCTGCTAAAATGTCGTATTATAAGGAGATTGATGAGATTTTGAGAGAAAGGAATAAGAATCCTCAGTATAAGAGTCCCATTCCTTCTAAAGTTGATTCTTACATGCAATTTCCCGATAAAGGTATTTTGAGTCTTGTTTTTTTTGCTAATTTTGGTGCTAACTGTAATTGGGTTGTTTCATTTGGTGTTGGATTTCTCTTGCTATGATGCAAACTAAGACCACAGCAACTGAATAGTTTTGATTCCGAGCATTTCTATTTTCAGGTGATTGGTGTATATATATATATATATATATATATAATTTTCTTAAAATAGAGTTGTTTGTGTTGCTTTGAAATTTCTTCTTGAAATTTATATTTTTGCTTTCTTGAAATTAGACTACCATGTGATGTAGGACAGTGCTAGCAAAAAGAACGCGGCAAAATTTTACCTAGGAATTAGTCTAAGTCTTTGGGGCATGTTAAAATGAATGTTTCATGGTTTTGAATCTCTGGATGGTGGAAGGGATTTACGGTGTATATTTTGAGAGGGCGAGGGTAGGTGGCATTTTTGTGTTTGCTAGGTTGCTGGAGATTCTGGATAGTGGTTAGGGTTATCAAAACATAATTATGGGTTTATGGTTGGCATTAGGAAAAACTATTTTGGCTTATAATATGAGAAACTAGAAAGATTGGTACTTTTAACTTAGGCTGTTCTAGTGAATCCATGTTTGACTTGAAACTGACGTCTGTGGAACTGACATGAACCAATTTTCTGTAATAATTATAGAAGCTGCGAGGCTCTTGGGTCTTAATAGAAAGTGTAGCACTGTGTCACTTTGCGAGCTGCCCAGATTTGGCCTGTTTTATTACCGAAACTGAGACTGGTGATTTAATGATTAGGGGCCGTTGAGCCTGTGAGTTAATAGGAGCTTCTTAACTATATTGATGATTGTGGTTCTGTGATGCTTTAGCAGGTGTTTCTTGTTTGTGTCTTTTGAAGGGATTTCTCTCCATTGTACTCCACATGGTGGATTTTAATCTAAAACATTAAAAAAATGATTCAGGAACTGTGGTTGTGCATTATTGCCATGCTCTCTGACTTCATGTTCTTATATCTGAGCAGGAGTTCATATGTACGAATGCATGTTTTGATGATTATTAGATTTTGATTCAAAACCTGTTATCTGGTTATCGTTTCTGCTTTTATTTTCAATGACATCTGAACTACATAATGTCATACCAAAACTAGATTTCTGAGGATTCATATGCAGTACGTTAGGGAGTCGCATACTCGCTTTATTCTGAAGCTTGTCATGTTTGATAATTTTATTTCTGTTTTTTTTTTCTGGGGGAATAGGTATGGGTGTTTAGCTATTAAGTGTCTTTCCTTTCTCCTATTTGTTTATCTTAGCTGGGACCTGTGGACGCAACTGTATATTTAGCCTTTTCTTAACCACATACTTGGCTTCTTCCTTCTGATAAATTTAATGCCATATGGTATTTCTAGTTCCAACTACCATCAAGATACCTGATCCATACTTTACAACTTACACGGAACTTCACTTAATGGCTGCGTCATTGTGATTGGGTATTCATCATAACATCTGTATGGCTTATGCAGGCTTTGAAGATACAAGCATATCATTTGGACCCGTGGAAGGTATATCACTGTTACTGATCTAAGCATTGTAGTTATCTTTTTGCGTGTTTATTTGCCACCCATTTACATGTTTGTGGAAAGCACAAACCTTTTTCAGTTAATGGGGTGTGTTGGGGGGGGGGTTAATAAAAGTGTGTTAAGTAGCTTTTTGTCTTAATCAAACTTAAGCAAAGAAAAGACATGGTCTATAAGGTCAACAAATCATCACGCTACCCTTTTGATCGCAACATTATTGTAGGCACAACTCCAGACGTCAAATGTGTTCTTGTATAGAAAAACCAATCAAAAAACTATCTTTTACAATGTGCTTGATCATCTTATAAGCAGAAAACTAGATCCTGGCAGTACAGCAGTCAGGGAGCAATTAGATACAGCCTCTTCCTTTTATGCCCTCAACTCACATGAAGAGAAAAACTGTAAGTGTACATCTTCAGCAGACTGGAAAGCCTCGACTGAAAAGTATTTTTCCCAAAAAGGCTTTTGAAGGAAGCTGAAACCTACACAAAAACTCTATTGTTTATCTTATTATTTTTTATAGCAATGCAGGCCAATCTCATCCTCTTGGTCGTAAAACATCATCATTGATCAACTTGTTCTGAATCAAAGCTTGAGAAACGTATCCTGCATTGACTAGATATACTTTCTCCAGAAGTCATTGTGGGAACTGTCTTGTTTCTTTGCCTAATATCAAATCCTGGGCTTTTGATGTTCTTTTATTGACTAACTTCAGGATCTCAAATCTCAATATGCCCTTAGGATGCTAAGCTTTTTCAAATAAATGCAAGATAACTAAACTCAATGGAGTTTTTCCCTCTATCTTTTTGCTAGGCTTGTTGCAAAAAAATAATTTCTCTTGCCCTTAGGAATCAAGATCATTTCATATGTGGTCCTGCTTTCCATCAACAGCAACACCACAAGAGCTTTCTCAGAAGGGGCATCAGGAAAGTGCCTTCTTCCATGTAGTATTCTAAGCCACTAGTGTGTTACAAGGTTTCTTCAGATCCTATATCACTATGCCAAATTTGACCATAGAATTGGGAACCTGCAATCTTACCCAAAATAAGTTCTTTCTCCATTTTTCATATTTAGCCTTGAAGTTTTCACCTATCCTGCAAACAATCTCCGATGACTTGCAGCTGCAATCACTATTTTACTCATCCCAGGAACCCATATATTATACTCATAATTTTAGCAACGGTAGTCCATTTCAAGAAAATTTAAAGAGATCCTACTGATGTGTAACTTTAGTAATGCATTTTGAAGGGTGTAGTGGAAGATGGAAAAAAAAAATTAACAATTCATGAATATTATCATGAAAAAATTTGTAAGTGCAATGCTGTTCTCATTTTAAGAGAAAAGATAGGAATAAGAGTAAAGTGCAAACATGAAAAATGCACCGCAAAACATGCAATGGTAAATAAAGAGAACTTTCAAACAGTTCACAAAATGGATAAAATAAAAAAAAAAGCCTCACAGTGAACAAGCTTCTAATTGAAATACTTAGAAGAGGTAGTCAAGAGACAACCTATGAATGCTAAAAGTGATATTGTATGCTGACTATGGCAGGCTTTTGGTGTATTGATTGTTTAATTGAAGGTCCTTTATCAGGGCTTGTGCCCTTTGTGATATGATGTTCATGCAACTTCTTCCATTTCATGTTTTCTGCAGTTTTCTTTTTCCAAATGGTGTGCTTGCATGTTATAAATCAAGCTTTTTATCAAAGAAAAAGAAGAACTTGTGAAGCAGACCATGGTCTGGCTGTAGAAAGTAGTGCGTGGTTGTTGAGTTTAGATGGCCCAGAAAACATATTAGTGTAGTTAAGCTCCTTGGTCAATGAGAATACAATGCTAGTGTCCGTTGCCGATCCTTTATATTGTTTGTATTTGCTGTGGTTCAATGCAGTGCCATTTTGTATTCGCTAGAACAAAATTGTATCTACACACTCTTGTATTCACCAAAGAGTGTAGATAAAACCTGGGTTCCTTTAGTAGATCAGCCCTTGGAAAATTGACATAAATTTGTCATATCCTTTATATGTGTTCTTGATCTCCTTATGAAATGAACAAGTTACCGAGTATTTTTGTGGCAATAATAAGTTTATTTTCTTATGCACTCTTTCAAGTTCAGTTGGCCACTTCATCATTCTACTTGTCTATTATTATCGTTCTACTTTCCTTTTCCTATCGATTCTGTCAAACAGATTTGCCTTTCTCTCATTTAAATTCCTCATTGTGCAGCCAGTCCCAGGCCAACACTCAATCTGGAAAGACGTCTGGATCATGATGGGCATCCTCTTGCCATCACTGCAGCTGATGCAGTTGCAGCAAGTGGAGTTCCTCCTTGGAATTGGAGGGAGACCCCTGGGAATGGTAAAGCTTTTTAAATTGAAATTTATTTGTTAACTTATTTCCATTCAAGATGTATTTTTTTCTTAACAACTTGGCCAGATGAATTTGTTCAAGCCTTGTGATCCTGAGCCTGGCTTTCAACTGTTTTGATTGAGATGATGAGGTCTTATGTTGACTTTTATATTATCTCTCTATTGGCAGGTGCTGAGAATCAATCATATGGTGGGAGGGTGATAGCAGTCAAGTATGGGGACTACACAAGAAGGATTGGCGTTGATGGCACTGCAGATGCCATCAAGGAGGCAATCAAGTCTGCTTTCAGATTAAGAAGTAAGCGAGCATTCTGGTTGGAGGATGAAGACCAGATAATTCGTAGTCTTGACAGGGACATGCCTCCAGGGAATTACACTCTTCACGTTGATGAAGGTAATTTAGCATCTATGCAGTCCTCTTCTTATAAAGCCTGTGCTCTATGTTTAAGTGCCTGCTGATGGATTGTTAAATCTGTATGATATCCTTTGTAGGCTTCTATGTTGTGAAATTCCATGAATAATCTTGTTTTTCAAAGACATGTTTAATCATGGAGTGTCTAAAGGGAAAAACAATCCATATCAACCATAATTGTTCAGTTTTTTTATTGTGAAGTTATTTCAAGTATTTATGTACCAAACATAGCAGCAACCAATAGGCAAAATCAATTGCAGCATTATTAATGACCTTCATCATTTCAATCCTATTCATGGACATTCAGAATGAAAGTTGCGGAATTATTGTTAAACACTAATGTAAATCATCTATTTCAGGACTAGCAATCAAAGTTTGCCTGTATGACGAGTCAGAACACATGCCAGTGCATACTGAAGAGAAAATTTTCTATACTGAAGATGACTACCGTGAATTTCTATCTCGCCGGGGCTGGACATGTCTAAGGGAGTTCGATGGTTATAGAAGCATTGATAGCATGGATGATCTTCGGCACGATGCTATATACCGTGGTGTGAGTTGAAGCATATGCTACAACTCGTATCTGCTATTTATCCATTTTAATTGCTCACATCACCTCTATAAAGTCACTGTTATCATGCTACTTCATTTTATCACAATGCCACAGCGGTGTAATTGTATCACACAATTGTACAGCATGCTGTAATTTTGTTTAATGGTAGGACTAGATCAAGTTTTTTCTTAATGATAATGCAGTGTTTGTAAATTTGTGTTTTCATTGGCAACCAAGTAATTTCATTTATCACTTGGGTAGACTGTTGATCCAGTCTGGTTGAAAATACTTGCAACGCAAATCGAGTAAAAAACCCCAGCCCCAATTGCTGTTGATATTATCCCCCCTTCCAGTAAATTCCAGTTTCCCTATAAAATCAGAAAAATCCTAGTTTCGCCCTTTTTCTGGGGTTGAGACATGCATACCACCCCCGGCTGCAAGAAAGGTACGAGGGTTTGTTTTGATTGGTTGAGGTGGCTCGTGTTGCCCTTTGCTTTATTTTTCAGCCAGCTCTTCAGCTTGTTTGTTTGTTATTCTTATGGCTTGTATATGTTTTTTCAGGGAGTTTGCTTCCTGATTATGAATTTGCTGGTATATATTTTGATCTGCTATATATAATATACTTACATTTTGATAAAAAAAAATAAAAGAAAGAAAGATACGAGAGAAAGAAAAAAGATCCATTCATATTCTACCAACGTGCATTCTGGCATAACAAGTAAGACAGGGGAGCAAGATAAGAGCTAGATTTGCAGTCCTTCGTTTCAACTTCGACAAGAGCACCCATAGATGGACACTTACAATAGGTACAAATCATTTTTAGCAATGTGTTTAGAACATGTGAATAAAAGATTCACATGTGAATAAACGATAGGCCACCTCTACTGCTCATCCCACTCATCGTTCTTGTACGAAACAAGAGTGTCGACCTTGTGTATCTGCATCATCCAACAACAAAGTCAGTGTGGGTTATCATTTATTCTCTCATTTATCCATCAAAAAGGAAATATTTTCACTAACAACTTGATTTCCTAACTTGCCTTGGTATCAAAAGAATGCAATTTCACCATTTGTGGATTGGCAATAAGTTTAGGGTCACTCTCAATCCAGGTGAATGGGACTGTAACATCTTTATCAGTGTACGCTAACACATCAAAAACACCTAAAGCAACAAAGAGTAGCATAATTCAGTGATTGTAATCAAGAAATCATCAAAACACAAAACAATACATCGATCAGGAATGAACATATAATTCTTACAAGCTTCATCAAGGCATGGCAGGTAAGTAATGCTTGATGCAATCTGACGCATGATTGCCTGTATCTCTCTCATAATTTCTTTGTCACTCTTTTCCCTTGACAGTCTGAAATCAGTAATCATGCAACCAATCATCTAAGACTTAAGAAGGGTTTATGTTAGAGTGATAAAGGAGTTTGGAATCTAGACAAGAACATACCCTTTCTCCACAACCTCAGCATCAGTCTCAATACTGAAATTCCACCTCTCTAGGACCTCATTCGTGGCCTTACTCATTATCACCAGAACAACCCTCTGTAATTTCCCAGCTTCCAGCCATTCTTTTCAGAATTCAAGAACCAATGATCAACAACAATAATCACAGGAGCATCAATTTTGTTAGATGCTAAGGAATAACTCAAAATAAAAGAAGACAAAAGTTGTAGACAATTTTTCATTCAGAATTGGAAGCCAACTACTTGCGTTAGGTTTCAATAAAGGAGGGTTTTCACTTCTGAGTTGCCCCTAGGAAATGAGAAAAACTGATTCATCTGCTTTCAGGTTAGCAAAAATCTAACATCGCTAAAACAAAGAGAGGGAAACCTGTACAGAGATAGATCTCTGGTACCTGATAACTGTGCATTCAGGTTAGCAATGAAGGATTTAACACCTTCATCTTGAGTAAGCAACATTGGGAGCCCATACTTCTTCACTTTCACAAAACTCTCTTCCGGATAAACCCCTCGATTGTAAAGTATACTAAACACCAATCAACCATTGAAGATTAACCTCAAAACACACAATACAAATAACAGAAATAAACAAGATAAAATAAATTAAAAACCAGAATCCTATAAAATATACCTGTTTGCTGCATATCCTGAAAAGGGGTTCAAATAGTAAACACAAAAGATTAGCCAAAAATTCTGATAAAGACCCAACAAACAAATTAACAAATTGAATTCAAGAAAGGAATCAAATGGGGACTTTGAGACTATCACATACCAAAGAACTCGCTAACAATCGCTGCAGAACCACGGAGAGTAATTATGTCTTTTGCAACCGTTCTGGATGCCATAATTCTCTTTCACCACTGTAAACCTACACGGGGAGATAAGAGGGGAAAAAAAAACAATCTGGGTCTGTTTCAAACAAAAGAATCAAATGTGGGTTTCGATTTTTGAACAAGAAAATTGGGTTTTGTTTTGTTTGAGATTTGATTGCAAGAAATCAGTGTTTGGTGAGGGAGTTATGAGAGAAACAGATTAGGGTTTGATGAAATGTAAAGACGCTAGGGGAAGTAACGGCTAGTTTTCTATGGCTTCGTCTCAAGGCGAAAAACAACGGCATCATTTTAAATTGCGCCTTTATCGGTAAGAAAAAGGCATGGGCTTTTTCCTGATTTTTTTTTTTTAAATTTGCGACAGTGCGCTCGTGGGGATTGTCTCAGACGTCACGTCGCTAGGTAAAGCGGCAGTATACTACTGAAAAGGTGGACTGGTGGGTGGCGGCAATTGTAAAGCACAAGTAATTGCTTATTAATTTAATAATAATAATTTTTTAAAGATATTAAAATAATATTTTTTAAAATTTATTTTTAATATAAATATATAAAATATTAAAAAACACAATAAAAAAACTTCAAAATTTTTAATAAGGATGTGCCCGCTACATTCCCAAACAAATTTCAGGGGAATTCTTGATAAGGTTCTCAACCTATTTTGTTTCTTAATTAGGTTTGTTTATATTAAATTATGCAATCAATTTCAGTTAAAAAAAATGTAAAATATCCATGTGAAATTCACGTGATTCTCTTTTTCTGAAAAATATTATTTTCTCTAAAATTATTATTTTGATTCACACATAGAACATGTTGAATAAAAAAATATAAAAATCCTTATATTTTTTATATAATATTATGATGATCAAATGGATTACATTAAACTATTAGAAAATAAAAATCACATGAGCAAATCAATACTTAATATTTTGTTAAACAAAACTAATAAAATAATCTAATTGAAAGTTTATTGATATATTAATTTTTAAATAAGCAAAACTAATAAATACCTAATTTAAAGTTTATTGATACATTAAGAAATTAATCGAGTTGAAAAGTAGACCGACACCTAATTAAGATTGTTTCTGAAACTAATGATAGGTTGTCAGCTTGCTTAAAAAAGTAACATGTATTAATTTTTTTTAAAAAAATAATGTAGATTAAATAGTTATATAAGTAAAAAAAATTAATGAAGTTTAACAAATGAATTATGATTAAAAAACGAAATATGGAACATATTAAACAATAATTTACCTTTTAAGATTTATTAAGCCTGTAAATTTATCCTTTCACTTCACTGCAGGCCAGATATTTTTTTTTTAATATAAAAAAATTATATATTTTTTTGTTGTTAAAAAGATTCTAAATGAAAATAAAAAAAATTTATACATACATGCAATCAAATAAATAAACAATTACGTGTGTTAATAAATAAATAAAAATATAAAGGATAACTAAAAATAAAATTAGAAAAATTAAAAAATAAGTGTAGATCAAGATATTTATTCATGTAAGATGAAATATTCATCCGGTTATATTTGCTAAATTTATTTATTAAAATAATTTCTTTATTCAGTCAAACAATAATAAAAATAGATACACATATTAAATTAATTGAATAAAATAAAAAGAAAAAAATATGTAAAATTACACATATTAGAAATATTATCTAAAAATAAAAAATATATATTTTTAAAAATAAAATTTAGATATACAAAAGATTAAAATAACTATAGATGAATCATAAAAATCTCTTCAAAAATTAAATACATACAAAATAAATAAAAATAATTATTATTTAAAAAAACTATATAAACAAAATAAAAGAGAGAAGAGACATTAATTTAAATATAAATAAAAAATAATTTAAAAAATATAAAAAAACATTAATTTAAAAAATAAAAAAAGCTATTCATTGCTGGACCTAGAAGCCCGTTTGACCCATTTTATCAGGGCCATATACACGGGTTTTTATTTTTTATTATTATTGATGGGACAGATGACGTGTCTTTACCATTAATAAAAGGCTGCCGGTACATATCTAGCTAAGATTTTTAAATCTTTAAATATGTTTTTTGTTGGCTCCTTGAATAATATCTTGAATGGCAAAGATAAGTATCAATCACCATGTTAATTCTGATCAGCCCTTCATTAGCAACCGGAGTCTGAGTGACAATAACGGTGCCTGGTGATTGATGATGATCAGAAGATTCAAGAAAAGAAAGAAAGCGACAAGTCTCTGTAGAGATCTCCAGAGGATGGGCTACAGGCATGCATGAACGTACATAAAGCTGCTGGTGCTTGCTGTGGATATTCAATGGCGGATATCATCAGTTCAGTTGACGAGTGGTCCTTTCCATGTACTGGAAGCTTTCAGCATGTAAAATGAAAACTCCAAAGTCTTTAGAGATGTCGTCATTTTGTGTTCATCGATTTCCCCATTTTCGTTAACAATGTTTCATGATAGACAAGTTATATCGGTAATCAATCGATATCATAGGGTGACTAGGTTAGAAAATTTGGGGTTTGTTTGTAACGCAGTTGAAATTAAAGTTGT
>Ga0325410_1001556_pt1 | contig 25407 bp, 22 predicted proteins | sample PopdelMetagenome_16_FD_206182 | JGI IMG/M metagenome (GOLD analysis project Ga0325410, IMG submission 206182) | Populus deltoides microbial communities from Bellville, Georgia, United States - Xylem-PdIQD-R3 | ecosystem: Host-associated > Plants > Phyllosphere > Stem > Wood/Secondary xylem...
AATACCAACTTCTGAATTCTTTTTTATCCCAAAATCTAATTATATTTTTTCAAGGAAAGGATGGGTTCAAGTCAGAAACAAAAGTGAAAATTACATCTGGCTATAAATTTCATATAAAAAAGTTTATAAAAACTCAATACTAAAATTCATTTCCCTATTTTTCAATTTATTTTTATAATATTAAAAAAAATAAATTAGATTTTAATTTAAAAAGAGAAAATTACTGTTTATATTTATTTCGACCACTAAAATAATTAAAATTTATTTAAATAAATTCCATTCGATGAGTTTTATAATGATTGTTTTAATTTTTAATATTGCCTAAAAACAAATCTAGAAAATTTATTCAGTTTAATATATGTTTTATTTAAAAATATATTAAAATAATAATTTTTAATTTTTTTAAAAAAATCATCCTCTAGAAAGCAATTCTAAACAAATTTATTTTTCCTTTTGTTAATGGCTGTGATTTACCGTTTCAACTGATCTCAATTCTCAAGGGTGTGCTGACATGCTAGAACTATTTATTTTTATATTTTATAAGTGTTTTTTTAATTAATTTAATTTAATTTTTTTGTTTTAAATTATTTTTTTATATTTTTAAATTGGTTTAATCTGCTGTAAAAAAAATTATTTTTAAAAAATAAAAAATATTATTTTAATATATTTTTAATTTAAAAAAACTTCAAAAAAACAACAATTATTACATTTACAGACACTTTCTATTGCAGTTGATATTGCTTGCTTCTTGCAGAGGCAGCATCATGCGTGCACCGACCTGTATCTTGCTTGGCTAAAAGTACTCTGAAGTTGACTCGTACAAAAATTGAACTGGAAATTGTAACTCACTTGTCTTTCCTTTCCTCCCTCCTCCCTGCTGTCACCAGGAATAAAGTTTTCACCTAACCCGGCCAAAAAAAAAAAGGTTTTATTTAACGTAATTAAAAAAAAAAAAAAAAGAGAGGAGGAAACCTCGTATTACTTCCCTTTTCATCCATCAACTCTTAATTAGTTCCCTAAACTAAGTCTCAATTTGGGCCTTAAAGTATCAGACGTTACTCAATTGAGCCTTTTCATCCGTGTTGTTAACATTTGTTTCTGTTATGGGATGTCATAAAATGATGTGAAACGGCAACGGTTTTAGACGGAAGGAATTTGTTGAATAAATTCCTGATGTGTTAGGGATGAAATTGATAAAAACAAATTGTTTTAGAGTGAAGATGAGAATGAGGTAGCATATTAGGGATGAAAATGAAATCTCTCCCTAAAAAATATCCGCATTCTTGCCTAATGGCTGCCAGGTGGGCTGCATGCCTGCATCGTTCCTAGCACTCCCTAACAAACCTGATGCAAAAAAATAACGGCTCTTTCTTTTTCTTTCTTTTTTTTCTCTTTTTTAAAAAAGAAAAACAAATAAAGAAAGAAAAGAAAAGAAATTGCGGCCCTTTGAACAACATTATGCATCTGCCACAGCATTACTAGTTGATAAAAATCTGTAATTTATTATGGAGGTTCTTTTTGCGTTTTGTGTAAACCACAATGAATAAGTATTTGGTTACTAATTTGATAAAAATCTGTAATTTATTATGGAGGTTCTTTTTGCGTTTTGTGTAAACCACAATGAATAAGTATTTGGTTACTAATTTTAAAATTGAGGGGCCTCACCACTTACCTGAGGTTGGACCTCGATTATGAAAAAATAAGTTTATTATTATTTATTGATTTTAAATATCTGTTTTATGCCTGTATTTAGCTTGAGTTATTGATGTTTATATTAATATGATGTTAAAACTAATTGAGATTGAAGAAATATCAGTCGCTGCACTCTCAACGAATAATATATTTTCTACCACCTGAAACCATGTCTTGTAGTCTTTTTTTGATGAAAGGTAACAAATAAACAAACAAAGATTAAAAATCAAAATCATCCCATGATTGTCTTTTGCAACACGAGGGTGTATTTGTGAGGTTTTTTTTTGTGGGGAGGGGAAATGTTGCAAGTCAAAATGATTTGCTTTGCTTTTTATAAAATCCCCAGATAATTGTCCAGATGTAATTATTTAGAATAAGCCATTTTACTAATCAATAGGCAGGGTTTCGAGACTTTAAATTATTGGGTTATCTTCAAATTTTGAGACTTTAGTGTGAACTAAAGTCATTTTCTTTAAGATAATGGTGGAGATTTCCGAGAATAAGCCATTTTCCATTTGATAATGGTGGGGATTAGTGTGAACTCTCATGAATGACGGTGATTTCTTAATCTCTTTTGTGGGTTTCTTGAGGAGGAAACACTTTCTAGTTTTGAGTCGTTTGTGTGTAGTCTTACAAGTTGTTGAGAATCAGTAGTGCCCTTTCATACAGTATACCATTACGGAATGAGTTATGACTTTTAACTGAAGACAAGAAATAATTCAATCAATTAAAATGAAAATCACTAAAAACATGGGAATCAATAGGAAGTCTTCACATTTGTTCCGGCTTATCCATATATACACATATATCTAAATTGTTTGTTTTGTTTTATCATCACTATGAATATTTTTTTGTGAAGAAAATTAAATAGACTTTAATATATCTTTTTGGTTTAGGGTTATCAATAAATGTTGTAAAAGTTGTAGACTTTTTACTTTTATTTTCCTATTCCATCCCTTGTAAACATTTAATTTTTTTAATATAATTAATTATTTCTTTTATTTTTATTACATTATCAAACATATAGCAATGAATGGCCCTGACACACAGGATAAAACTTCTTGGACCTAAGCAATGTTGCACATGTTTTAATATTTACATTAAAGCTATTGAGAAAAGCATGAGACCAAACATCTATTTTGATAAAGCTAGTTGGAAATTTATCATATAGTCATTCAAAGAACAAACATGTCTTTCTTTAATAAGAGCATAACTTAAAAACAAATGGGATGAGATTAAAAAAGATTAGAGGGTATGGAAAAAATTAATATCTAAAACTAGAGTTGGTGGGAGTAGTGAACTTGGGACTATCTCTCGAAATGATGAATGGTGGAAAACAAAAATCCAGGTTAGTTGTCATTGTTGATAGCTTCATAATTTAATTTGTCTTGTTGCTTTATTTAATTAATCTTTTAGCATTGTTAACCATACTTAGCTTTCATTACATAAGAAATGAGAGGAGCAAAAAAGTTTAGGCATGTCGGAATAGAGCTTTCGTTGTGTGCCAAGTATGACATCATGTTTAGTAACATAATGACCACGAGACATTAAGCTTGGGCTCCCTTGCAAGGAGTGTTATTTGATGAAGATAATGGGACGACTGGGATGAGAAATACAAATAATGATGAAATTAATATAGAAGAAGAAAGTGAAAATTTTAAAGAGAATGCAATACTTGATTTTATACATGATGTTAGCAATATGGTTGGTGGAAGCAATGTCGTGAACAGTAGCAACAACCATAATAGTACTAAAAGAAAGGGTGCACAACATACTACACCTCAATGTTAGAAAAAGAAGAGGGGGACTGAAATGGGCGCATAATTATTCGCATGTCTGGATCGACTTGTTGAAAGCGTCTCGATGGCCAGAGAGTGCACATCAACTTCTAGAGATAAAAAATGATGTAGCATTAAAAAGGTTATGGAAGAATTGCATTCTATAGATGGAGTTAACTTTGGTAGTGTATTGCATACCTTTGCCACTAAATTTTTTTATGCGAGAAGCAAGAGAGAGATATGGGCTGCAATAGGGTCTATTGATAGGAAATTATCATGACTGAAAATAATGTTTGATCAACGAAGAAAACTATATATGAGAAAAGGTCAAGTGTTAACTTATTAACCTATTCATGTCATTTAATCTATGTTAAATACTATAATCTAACAAATTTTCACTTGTCCATACTGTCATTCCATCGTCTTTTTCAGACTTTTTATGCTGTAATTATTGCTTGAATTATGTCATGTTGCCTATGTATTTCTGTTATCAAGTACTTGAATTGCAGAACTATGTACAATTTCACCTTATATAACATTGAATGATGTTAGGTTGGAAGTTCAATTGGCAATGAACTTTGAATGTTTGGTCACTTGATTTTCAATGTTAGCTTTCATATATGAAAACCGAAAGTTCAGTTGGTAATGCATTTTGAATGTTTGGTCCATTCTTACTATTGCTATATAAATAACAATATGAAGTATGGTTAGGATGTTACTTTCATATTGTCTCCTTGTGAAGAGCAAACCAAAAGTTTAGTTTGTAAGAAACTTGTTGTTAGTTTCTCATTGCTTTTATTTTGAACAAGTAAGTTTCTTTTTATTTCATATAACCAAATGTTTTAATTAAGAATATTTATATTTCTTATTTATGTTTCTATCTGCTTCTTAAAATTGGAGCATTATGCTATTTTAGTAATCTTTGACAAATTTAAAATAGGAATAACTTAGGCCTACACGTATGCTTATAGCATATCAATTTCAATATGATGAAGTTTCTTATAAATAAAATGCATCCTTAGCTTTATATGTTGTGAAAATGTGATGCTTTCATTAAGTAGTTATTCCCTCATGTGTGATGGTTTGGTTTTTATAAAAGGATTGATTTGTTGAACTATTAGTGAGAGGTTAAACTACCTAACATCTTTTTTTCCCCATAATTGTCAGCGTAATGTTTCCAATTTGTAATCAACAATAAGCTTTCGCCAGACTTAACATCTCAAGTTAATAACAAGTTTGTAAAAAAAAAAATCATAAGCACATAAAAGTTGATTGAATTCAAGTGGCTTTAAGATAATACAAATGCATATTTTATACAACATCTTTACTTTATGTAACAGCCATTTTCAATTTATGTTGTCATTAAACACAATAAATTATATGTCATAATAGATATGGACTCATAATGGTTTAAAGTGCTTTTCAAGGGGGATTATGATAGCATAATGAATTACGTAGCCCATTATCTTAATTATGGTGATTTTACCGGTAACGATGGAGGTTTTAGTGATAATCACAGTTCAGATAACGACAACGATGACGATTCAGATGATGAAGGTGAGTTGTTTTGGAAAAGAGAGTTTGATCATCGTAAATTGGTTTTATGTACGGTTGGTGCTCTCGCATTGTACTATAATACTTATATATATATAAAGAACCTTGTATAGATTTTTACAACATTGGAATGCAATGGTTGAATGAAATATTACATGGAAATTCAACACGATGTGTAAACATGCTAGGATGGATGCGACAACATTTCAAAATCTTTGCTTTCAACTTGAAAACCAATATGGGTTAAAAGCATATAGAAGGATGTGTGTTTTTGAGAAAGTCGGAATGTTTCTTTATATGTTAGCGTTAAGTGCTTCCAATAAGGAAGTTCAGGAGAGATTTCAACATTCAAGAGAAATTATTAGCAGGTATTTTATTGATGTTCTTAAATCAGTTTGTTCACTTGCTGTAGATTTTATAAAACCTGAAGATTTTGAGTTTTTAAACACACCGTGTGAAATTGCGAACAATCCTAAATATATGCATCATTTCAAGGTAATGATATCATTCGTATTTACTAATAATACTTTGAATTCATTTTTTTTTATAAAATTTAGGATTCATCAACTGACATTGATGCTTGTTACTGGTTTCTCTCATGTAGAATTGTGTAGGAATTATCGATGGTACACATGTGTATGCATGTGTTTCTTCAAAAAATCAAATTTCATTTATCGGTAGAAAAGGTGTGCCAACCCAAAATGTTATGACTGCATGTAGCTTTGACATGTAATTCACATTTGTTTTGGCAGGTTGGGAATGTAAACCCCATAAAAACATATGATCGAAGTAATAAGGTTTTGATGAGTAATGGAGATTCGGTATGAAATAAATGAATAAATATAGGGAGTGATAATAAATGTGTCCTCTAAGGAAGAGAATGATCTCTAAAAATAAATTTAAAGGTATTGTTGAAGTCAAAATAAGGGTTATGATTTTTAGTTTAAAACTCTTAACGTTGGCAAAGCTAGGGACGAGTTTCAATGGATAAAAGAATAAGAAAATGAGAAGATATGTAAACCCTGTTCAAAAAACTTATTTTGACAAATTAGTGATAAATAGGGTAGTATTGAATTTAATGAGTATAAATTAAGGGGGAATTTCATGATGATCTAATTAAATAAATTAATTCATGAAATTCAGATTTTTGCGTAAAAGACACTAACTGTCTAGTTTTACAGTATTGATGATATATCTTAGTCCGACCATTGAAGCGGATTGAAATTTTATGAGGAATCTCCAAACTTATTATTTTATCTTAGGTTAAAATTTCATGTCAATCGGAGTTTGGGAAGGCTTTACGAGAGTATTGAAAATCAGGAAAAGTAAAGAAGAAGACACGCGAGCCATTAATAAAGGTATTTTGGTAATTTTATCAAAACAAATATTCTCTTCTCCTTCTTTAAAGACAAACCACGTCCTATGCAAAAGGAAAACAAGAAGGAAACCATTTTTTTCTCTCATTTTCTTTATCTTCTCTCCATTTCTTCAAGCTAAATCAAAAGAGAGTGTTCTTGGGAGGATTATATCCAAGAGAACAAATTAAGTGACTAAACTTGGAGAGTTAGAGAGCTTGAGAAAAATAAAGAGAAGAAGCTGGAAATTGGAAGAGGAGGACATGATTTTTGTAGATTTTTGCAAGACCTCATTGAAATAAGTTAAAGTAGCAAAGGTAAGGAACTTACCCTCAAGTAATTTCGTTTTTCTCTTTTGTTCTTGCATAAGGAGAAGAAAACCTCCAAGTTTAAATTTTAGGGTTCATGTATATATCTTGGGGGAATAATTATTCCTGTGAATTTTGAGGTTATTTGCATGATAATTGATTGATTAACAGCAGATAAAAGGAATAAATTGATTTGAAACTATGAGTTTTGGGATGACAACATGGTAAGAACTTCGGTAGCCATATCTTGGCTTTCTACCATTGGATTAGGTTTATGTTTTGATATGTTATTATGGTCAATGTCACTTACATTCTGACCGAAGGGATTGCCAATTTTAGACTTCGTTAGAGAGCTGTCACCAGAGGAACATTTCTGGAAAATCACCCTTTAAGATAGTCTTGTTTGTTGGTCGTTATCTCATCTTTCCACCATTGGATTGGTATGGATCTTGGATAAGTTGTTCATCTAGATGTTTTATAAATTCTAAACGGTTAAGATAAAAAAAAACACCCTTACTAGAAACTGTACTTCCTGAACAGTAGGTCTTCAATATTCAGGTTAATTTTGGATATGTTATGCTAATGATGATGATGTATAATGCCACCATTTGGATGTATTGAATGTTGAGTTTACATAATAATGTTTTAAGTTTGGTTTGAGAAATAGTAAATGAGAATATGATGTTTAGCATAGAAAGTATGTTTTGGGCCTAAGGATAATTGTAATGGGTTGAATGATGATGGAAGTGTTTGAGAATTGTTTGTGTTGTGTTTGAGTCATGTTTGATGTGTTGATAAGTGATGAGTATAGTTAAATTCTATAAAAAATAGTGATTGATTAATACTTTGGTTGTGTTGGTATGAGAAACATGATATTGGAAAGTAGTTTGGGATAAATTGAAATTAACTTTGGAAAATTGGCGATGTTAATTTTTTTGATGAATTATGTGTTTTGATGAAGAAATGAATGGGAAATCATGGTAAGGGATATTGTAAATTGAATTATGATATAAGGAATCATTTTGAGTGTGCTTTGGAAATTTTTTGCATGTGTAGTCATTGCTGAAATTTAAGATAAATTACATTGTTTGATGATAGATTAAATATCTTGGGACACTAGAAAATCGATGACGAGAATTCATGTCTCTGGACATAAAAAAATCGGTAATGAAAAGTCATGTTTTTTGGATATTAAAAATCATTGATGAAGAATTGAGTTACTTGGACATTTAATGTTAGTGTAAATAAACTTTAATGTAAATGAATTTAAATGACAAGTAAGAAAATAAAATACATTCATGGAAATTGTTTACGGAAATATTTGATTTTGTGAATTTATGAATAAATCAAGAAGATTTGGATATTGATTCAGGATGTTATATTAGAATGTAGGAGAAACATTCGAAGGGGGACCCAACTTTTCAGTGTTAACATGTAATTAGTCGTATTAGAGGGTACCTTTTCATATATAAAAGATATACACTATAGGAGTTTTGAAAGATATACATTGATGTATTCCTTTAGAATAGAAACTCTGTAGCCTCCATATATATCTCCCTATATAAGGTATTCCTTAAAGAGAGAAGAATAAGAAGCACAATTAAATAAAACCCTAAACCTTAAACTTTATCATGGTATCAGAGCCTTGATGACCAAACGGTCACGAGTTTGAATCTTACCATCCCTATTTATTTGATAAAATTTAAGCACAATTAATATGAGCATGTGCAAGTTTCAAGAAGAGTTTTCACTTGAGGGGGTGTGTTAGAGAATAATATAAATTATATCTTGGGACCTCACCTAACAGTTTAAGCTCAAGGACTTGTGATGGCATCCGATTCATGAGATACATTGCATAGTTCATGACATCCACCCAAAATTTTTGAGGTACATGTATAGTGCACCGTGTGTTTCTTGGCTTCAATCCTCACCAAAAAGGGTACCTGTGTTACCATCCTTCAACTCACCACATGTATGTCAGCATGAATGTTACTTTCTCTGAAATAGAATACCTTTTGCATCTGGATAAATCCACCTCTAGTCCTTAAGGGGAGCGGCTGCAACATGATGCCTATAATTTTTTATCTTCCCCAACTATTTGAACAATCTGGTCCAAGAAGAGGATTGGGTTCAAAGGAAAATGATTCAGGGGAAGGATCTGGTTCATGGGAAGGAATGGAGTCAGGAGACTCTAGTTCATGCACAATTAATGGTGCAGGGGAAGGATACACAGAGTCCAGTTCACGCAACATTAGTGGTGCAAGAGACGGATACACACCAGAACAACAAGATAGTTAGGATGATGTAGCCCCTTCCTCTCCACAAATCCATGTTCAAGATCAACTGGATATTTCTGAGGTAAGTAACATTACAAGCCCTTCATCTTCCCCGTTATTATCTGTTCCATGTTATTTTTTGCCTCCTAGACAGAACCATGGGAAGCCACCTGACAGGTACTCTCTTAATGGCAAAGTAAGATACGTCATCACACAATATGTCTCTACACATAAACTGCTACCATAACATCAAGCCTTCTTGAATGAGATGGAGAATATAAAAATACATACAAAGGTTGAGGAAGCCTTAAAGAACCCGAGATGGGCAGAGGCAATAGAGGCCGAAATGGATGCACTACAAATAAACAACACATAAAGCATTGTATCACTCCCTTTAGGAAAAACATCTAGTGGGTTACAAATGGATATTCACCTTCAAACATAGAGCAGATGAGACAATTGATCGGTACAAGGCAAGGCTAATAGCAAAGGAGTATATATAGTCATTCGACATTGACTATCAGGAAACTTTTGCTCCGGTTGCAAAGATGAACACCATTAGAGTCTTGTTGTCTTTAGCAACAAATTTCAGTTGGCCTTTGAAGCAATTTGATGTGAAGAACGCATTTCTTCATGGGGATTTGGAAGAAGAAGTTTATATACAGCTTCCATCTGGGTCTAATGGTCTACAATCTAGCGGAAAAATATGTAGATTATGGAAAGCATTGTATGACTTGAAGCAATCGCCAAGAGCATGGTTTGGGAGGTTCACAGATGCTATGAAACGAATTGGTTATCATCATGGTAACTCTGATCACATTTTATTCATTAAACACAAGAATGATAGAGTTACACTACTCATTATTTATGTAGATAATATGATTGTAAGTGGTAATGACACATATAGAATAAAAAGGCTACAAGAATGTTTGTCTACTGAATTCAAAATGAAAGATTTGAGAGGACTGAAATATTTCTTAGGGATTGAAGTTGCAATGGTATATACCTGTCATAACATAAGTATATACTGAATCTATTATCTGAAACTGGTATGCTGGAATGTAAATCAGTAGAGACTCCTATTGTTCAAAATCATCGTCTAGCCATTCACCCAGATCAGGTACCAACAAACAAGGAAAGATGCCAACGATTGGTAGGGAGATTAATTTATTTGTCTTACACACGCCCAAACATTGCCTATGCTGTTAGTGTGGTAAGTCAGTTATGCATGCTCCAAGTAAAGATCATATGGCAGCTGTAATGAGAATTTTGAGTTACCTAAAAGGAGCTCCAGAAAAAGGACTGACTTTTAAAAGATATGGACATATAGAAGTGAAGGGATTTACCGATGTAAATTGGATAGGGAGTCTCACTGACCGGAGGTCCACCTCTAGCTATTTTACATTTGTTGCAGGAAATCTTGTCACATAGCGAAGCAAAAAACAAAATGTGACAGCAAGGTCCTCGGCAAAAGCATAATATAAAGTAATGGTACATGGAATATGTGAACTGTTATGGATTAGAATCTTACTTACTGAAATAGGTTATGAACTAAAAGAACCTATGTTATTATACTGTGACAATTAGGCAGCATGGGAGATAGCTAATAATCTGGTCCAACATGATCGAACTAAACACATTGAGATAAATCGACACTTTATTAAGGAAAAGTTACTTATGATGTTAGTGGGCATCCCTTTCGTTCGATCAAGTGAGCAGCTATCAGATATTTTAACTCATGCAGTTCCTGCAGAAACTCTTTATAAGTCTCTAGACAAGTTAGGCTTAGAAGATATTTTCGCACCAACTTGAGGGGAAGTGTTAATGTGTAATTAGCCATATTAGAGGGTACATTTCCATAAATAAAAGATATACACTATAGGAGTTCTAAAAGATATACATTGTTGTGTTCCTTTAGAATAGGAACTTTGTAACCTCCATATATATATATATATATATATATATATATATATATATATATATATATATCTGCCTATATAAGGTATTCCTCTAAAAGAGGAGAATAAGAGGCATAATTAAATAAAACTCTAAACCTTAAACTTTATCATACAAGAGCTTGTATAGCAGGAGTTTAAGGAGGGATTGCAGGAGGGGCACAACAACAACAAGGTAGCGCGAGCTGAGCTTTTGTAGCAGGTAGATGTTTTATACCTACACTTTTTACATAACATTGATTTTACTAACTTGTTAAATTCTTGGTCTTTGTATTTATGGGTGAAACCACAAAGAGAAATGATAAAGTGAAATAAACAAGAAATTAAAAGATATATAAGTACTTGATTGATTTAAAAATATGAATACATTAATGGACTTCATTGATGATCATTCCTTGAGCTTGATTAGTTGGTTCGAATGCGGAGGCTAATGATATTAGTAAGGTTTATTAACATCGACATGATTATCCCTAAAAATGAGGGATATTGAACTTGATTAGCTATTCCTGAAATGAAAGCTAATGATGTCAAGAATCTTGACATTGGCATTTCCGGAAATATTCCAAGGTATTACGGAAAGAAAAATTGATTGGCTATTTCAGGTTGGAAATAATTAATGACACCAATCGGTGGCATTGATGTTGGCATTTACAACAAACTTGATTAGTTGGTCCCAATATAGACGACTAATGACACTAATGAATTTATCGGGATGATTAAAAGTGTCAGCATTCCCTTCCAAGTTTTGGGGGAGAGGTGTTATAATGGTATTCCCGATAGAGAATGATTAAAAGTGTAAATGAAATGGGGATTGACATCTTGAAATGATTATTCGTTTGGCCTCAAAGAGGTAGATATTAATTGGAAATTATGAAATAAAATGGGCAGAGGAACTAGTTACCCGATAATGGGCTAGTGACATAAGTTTTTCTAATGACCGGAATATGTAATTTGAGTTAAATGGACTTGTCTGATGTTAATATTTTCAGGATGACTGATTTTTCAGATTATAAATGAAATGTTGGATGAAACCTAACTGTTAAACAAAAGTGGTAAATTGTGTTTATGTTATGGATTATTGAAGAAATAAAATAATTTAAATTGATGAAGATGTAATCCTTGTGAAGGATGGAGACAAAGATCATATTACTTGGGATGTAAGAATAGAAGTTCATTGAACATAGTAAGTGCTGTACAATTGAGGAATTTAATGGTATATATGTGATGTATTTTGAATTATTTGATGAATTGTAATATAATTTGGGAATTGTGTACTGTACATATGAAGGATGTCAAAGAAATTATGACTAATAATGTAAATATATTATATTAAGGTTTTGTGTTATTGCTGACATGATAAGAATTTGATGTTAATTATAACAGTGTAATAAAATGCTAATAGTAGTGCTGAAACGACGTACTATAACGACTACCAATTGTTCTATCTAATATATAAAATCATAGAGGGCTTGGTTCAAACATTGAAGACGCATAAAAATAATTTTTTATAATATTTAAAATCTAAAGAAAATGAATTACCGAGGTTAAAATTTTTATACTCCAGATACGCGGTATTTAACAACAAGTTGGCTACTATTTAGAATAATGTGAGAAAGTAAATGAAGAATTATATAATTAGTCAGCTATATGAGTGATGGATAATGAAATTTGGCCTGAATTATGGTGGCCAAATGAGATTAGGTTGTTGAATTAAATAAATTAATTAATTGATCTATGTATGGTATTCATATTATTTGAAGATGGATCTGATACGAATATTGTTCTAATGATGGTAGGTTCAATGATAAGGGGAGATTTTACTGAAAATCAAAAAGAAATATTGATATGCCAAAATAAGCACAAGAAATATGCAAGTTGAATATATTTATAAGCCAAAATTAGATCAAAAACATAATGAGTTTGATGATTTATATAGATGAGCCATAATGGGTATAACAGATGTTGGGATATATATATATATATATATATATATATATATATATATATATATATATATATATATATATAGAGAGAGAGAGAGAGAGAGAGAGAGAGAGAGAGAGAGAGAGAGAGATATTATAACGAATTAAATGCACTCATGAAGTGAAACAAGACTCAAAATAAATATGAGGTGTAGGGGAAAACAATATGAAAAATGTTAAAATGAATCCGATAATTAATAAGATGAAACAAATACCGTATTGAGCGGAGTTAAGCTAGATCGTAAATGTATAAGTCATTACAAGGTGACTGACAGATTGATGTGTATAATGATGAAAAGATAATTCAACATTAGTTAAGGAGAATATATCGAGTCTAGGAACTGATACAAGTTTGAGGAGTTCACATAAAAATTAAAGAAATGGGTTTTGTTTGTATAGTTAGTAATCATTAGCAATTACATTGATGTAAATGCTTATTATGATTTTTATGGTTCTATGTGTGTTTCAGGTATTTTTCCCATTGAAGGCCTCAATACCTCTTCTGCCTGAGTGTGTGTAATCGAGAAAAGTATGGAAACCTTATTAATGTGTAAAGATAAATTGTGTGTTATTATATCCATTGATAGAGTTATTGGATGGCGAATACAGACTACCTTGATGTTATATCCTAAAAAAAATAAAAACAAATATCCATTTTCTTAAGTTAAGGCTCAAAGTTCCTTTACAATTGTATTAAATTACAGGGGTGTTACAAGGAAGGCAGTGCGTACGAATATGATACACATATTTTTCTCGAGGCAAGTGACAATTCACATATAAAATTTCCCAAGTCACCAGAAAGTAGTAATGTATATATATGCGTGTTATTTGATCTTATTTCTTATTAGTTAATGTTATTTTAGTTATTGAAAAATACATTAGAAAGTCTTTATATGTTTTTACAAGGAAATACTACTTGGTTGATTCAGGATATCCTAATGAATGTGGATTTTTAGGACCATATAAAGGCTAAAGATATCATTTGCAGGAATTTCATAGGCGAGGACATCCACAAACTTGTGAAGAAATTTTCAACCATGTCCACTCTTCATTATGTAGTGTGATAGAGCATACATTTGGAGTTTGAAAAAAAAAAGACGGTGAATTTTACAGAATATGCCTTCGTTTCCTTGCAAAGCGCAAGTTTAGATTGTTATCGCTTCTATGACAATTCATAATTACATTAGAAGAACTTCACTATTAGATGTGACATTTATGGAATTTGATCGTCATCCCGATTTTGTTCCCGATGATTTTTTAACCGACGTGGCTCCTCATTCGCAGATCCATGGAAACCACAAGCCTTCCCCGTATGGATTATGTACATGATAAGATTGCAACAAAGTTTAATAGGATAATAAAACCATTGTTGTAATATGTTTAGGTCTATTTACAATATTGTATTGGTAATGAAATTAACTTTTATGTAATTAGAAATTAAGAATATGATTCATGTCTTTTTAGGTAATTATATTACCACCATCAAATTCAACCATAATTTTTAACCAAACACCTTTGACATGCTTTTTGATGAACATTAAATTGAACCACAATTTAAACCAAACATATATTTCAATTACACCAACTATTGAAAAAAGCGATTTTTCAAAACTTGTTTTTTTACACCGCAATCACAAAAGCTATCATAATAACTAACACTCTCTAATATTGCATTGGCTATTTCAAGTATATAGACTCCTTGAAATTTTCTTTTTAATATTTTTTTTCTGTATGATTTATTGAAGAGCAAAGACCCAATCATTTCTTCTTCATTCTTCTTATTAATTATTTCCCTTTGTTTTCTTCACATTCATTCATTACTAGATTGCCTGGAATCATTTCTTTATTGTAATTGAATTCAGTTATAGTGTTTAATTTGAATTCAATTGATAAATAAGTTGAATTCACATGTTTAGAAAAGATAGAAGTCAATTCATTTTGTTTTCTATATTACCCTAATCATCTTCATCTTATTTCTTTAAAGGTCTCTAAAACAAAAGATAGGTAGATCAGTATATTGGGAAATCTAGTTTTAACACTAAATTTCTTTGTTTTTTTTTGAAATTGTAAATCAGAGGGACTAGACTCCAATTTACTTTGTATCATTTTTAGTTATTGAATTCCATTTGAAATTCAATTCTTTACATTCAAAATGCTTTTAAACATGTTGTAAGAGACTTAATAGATGGGAATGAGAATAAAAAAAAATATGGAATTTACCTTCATCCTATAAATTTATACCCCATCCAACTTTCATTGGAAAATAAAAAGTTAACACAACATGTTTAAATTGTCATTCTAATCAAAATAGTAACTTGAGATGGCCCACTATTCCAATTATGATTTTTTAAAAAAATTAATAATGTTTGAAAAAAAAAAATAATAGCAAACTAGCATAAGTTGATTTTTTTTGGCAAAATAGAATAGTTTGGTAAATGTTGTAGCTGAGAATAATGACATTTTAAAAAGTCATAATTGAGAATAACGATATTTTAAAGAAACTGTTAAAATGAGCTGGTATAAATTCCAAGGAGAATAAAGAAGAGAAAAAAAAAGAAAAGAAAGAAAGAAAGAATGATACCTTGGAAGTTGAAGTTCTGATGATAACATCCCTGTATCATTAAAAAGATCTCAATGAGATAAATCCAACGACATCAAGGAATGTCACCAACAGTGGCCAGAGTGGGTCACACTCATTGTCAAGCACAAATTCCAATGAGGAAAGAAAAGAAAAGAAAAGAAAAGAAAGAAAGAAAGAATGAGACCTCATAGATATAATAAAGCTTTGATGATGGCATCTTTGATACCATAAAAAAGATTTTGATGAGACGAGTTTAAAAACACCAAGGAAGGTCACCAATAATGGCCTGAGTGGGTCATACGCACTGTCTAGGCATCATCATCGGAGCCCACTCCAACTACCATTGGTGATCTTCCTTGGTATTGTTGAAATCGTATTGTCAAGATCTTTTTGTTGGTATTGGGGGTGTTATCATAGGAGCTTCAATGTGCCTTTAGGGTCTCATTCGTTCTTCTCAAGCTTCGACAACTTCTAAGTGTTGTTTTTCTCAATGAAATCAATTTCATCATCCATAGCCTCTTACCATTTTATTTATTTAATGGCATCTTTGAAATTCATAAGATCACAATATGAGAATATAGCAAAATGGGTAAGTGGATCATTTTGTTGACAATTATAGTTACCTCATAATCACTCATCCATGTAAACCTTTTTCTAACACGTTGTGATCCTTGACTATTAGGTATACTTTAATCATCTACTGGTTGTGGTGCTTAATCCATAGGCTTTTACCTTATTTCATCATTCTCACCATCAATTAAGGTTGTCAAAAACAGTCTTTTAACACGATATGAAAAATGTAATATAAATTCAAATCGTAAAATCATAAGATTCATCTAAATCAGAGAAGACTAATTTATCTTCACTCATGTGATTGTTATACCCAGTGCCTAAATATCATAAATTTTGGTGATTTTTCTCATTCATATGACAAGCCATCAATAAAGACGTTTCATCTTTATTATCTACAAAATTAGATTTTCTACCATCACTCCTATTCAAATTTGTATAGCATTTTAATGTCCAAACTTATGACACTTGACGCATTCAACTTTTGATTTGTCCACTGACTTTGTCTTGGAAAATATAGAATGATTATTGTCATATCATTTGTCTCTTTTTGAGAATTGAAAGATTGATTATCTTTAAATTTTTTATATGAAAAACTACCATTGTTGTTGCTTATGCTTCTTCCACTTACTCGACCACCTCTTTGTGAGGTAAAAAAATAATTATTAGATGAAACTCGTAAAGCTTTCACATCATTGTCTTGTCTATTCAACTTTTACTCATGAATTAGCAAGGAATTTTTCAATTCATTAATGGAGAGTTCATCAATGTGCTTAGATTCTTTTATTAAACACAACAAAATTAAATTTTGATGTTAATGATCGAAGATCTTTTTCAATGATGGTAATATCCTCTATTTTATCATCATGGATTCACATCTTATTAATGAATTTATCGTTTATTTTATTGTTATTGTTAGTGGTCGTCTCTCCCATGTACATCTTAAACAATTCAAATTATGTTTGAAGTGCTTAATGTTGTTTTATTTTTATTCTAGTTGTTTCTTAGTACTTATTTTTCATCGAATCATAAATATGAGGTTTCTTTATAACAAATGGTTTTTAAAATTGGTCAGTAAATTAATTGGAAGTAATAATTATTTTCTTTGAAATATTTCAATCATTGTACTTCTATCTCTATTTTTTTTTTTTTACATTTGTTATTATTAATGTGGATGATGGTTTAATTATTCCTTGTGAAGCAATTTCCCACTACTCCTTCTACCTTAAAAATTCCTCCATTAAAATCCTCCAATTATCGTAATGTCCATCAAAAGTATCGGAAGCAATGAATTTTTTTAAAAAAACTGCTGCTGATTGCCACTGGAATAAATTGTGTTATGGATTGAGCTGCTGCCAAGGCTGTTAGATGCTGCTTCTGGGAGGACTTCTCCACCTATTCTACAAAGAATGAAGCTGCGATACAAAGAATTAATTGTATTATCTTATTCGTCTATTGCTGGTTCGTCTTGTTCTTTATGCTTGCAGCAATCGAACTGACATTTTGTGTTTGATTAGCTGCTGCCGTGATCTGCTACTTCTCGTGTGAGCTGCTGGAACGTGTGAAGCTGTTGCTGGCTGAATGTCACCGTTGATTTGGACAGGTACTGCTGGAAGGAGCTGCTGGACTGCTGCTGTTTTGAGGTCTGTTGCCGCTGGAGGAGATTCTGCTGCTACTGTTTTATGCTACTGGTGCTGCCAATTTGCCTGGAAGATGATCGCTGCTTCTATTTTATCTTGGGAGGAAATCGCCGCTGCTGTCTGCTGGTACAAGGCACTGCTACGAAGAAAAAAAAAACCTGTTGTTGGTTCGTCTGAGGTGCTGTTACAAGCTGATGTTTTAAAGGCTGCTAGTGTCAATATTTCGCTGCTGCGATGATTAGCTGCTGCTGCTGAGATCTTCATCAAAGAAGGTGTATTTTGTTATGCGTATTGTTAGGTTTCCGAAATTTTTGGATACAACAAAAATAATAAATTTAAAATTTTTAAGAGTTTCAATTATCCCGTTAGATAAATCTAGAGTTATTTTAGGGTTCTATGTGAAGATTACTTGAAAATTAAATATTATTTTTAGCTTTGAATATTTGCTTCAAATGTTGAGTTGTTGCAAACAACAAGCAGTCTAATTGTCCGACTTTTAACAATAATCCACACGAACCACCAGTGAAAAATCTCCTAAACCCTTTTAGGAGAGAGAGATTGCTATACTTTAATCTTTACCTATCTTATCATGTATTTCAGGTCCATTTTATCCATCACTATAACAATGATATTATTGTTAGGTTGCATCATTTTTGTGTTTGATATAATTTTGCAATGGTCATCTTTTGATATGTAGTCAAATTAAGTGAATATGTTGAGTGTTATAATATTGGAATTTGTAAAAGATAGGATGTTGAATTTTTAATTATTATACATTCCATATAAATATATTTTATATCTTGTAAAGAAATAATAATATAAACTCTAATTATGTATTACATGTGTTGAATATAAAGAATGATGAAATTTATCATGAGAGCTATCCTGAGGCTACATGTGAGTATTGTTTGGATGAACCAGATATGGTTTGATTTATGGTTGTGTTTTATAAGTATTAATTATGGAATAAAATTTTAGATAGTTCCTATATAGGAAAGAGTCTGCTCAAGTTTGGTTAGATTAGATAAATGCTTCAACTAAATAGGAGAACCCTTTTACATGGGTGATGTGCATGTATAAAGTAAATATTGTGATTGTATGTTGATTTGAAAGAACTTTGTATAAGGGAGATTTAAAAAAAAAAATCATCCCATTTTACACCCATATGCTTAAGAAAAATATTGAAACTTCATAAAAAAAGCTTGAGATGTTACAATATCCTCTTTTTAAGGGGAGGAATGATCCAAAAACTTACATAGAGAGGGAGAAGAAAGTAGAGTTGATCTTTCATTGCCATAAATATTTTAAGAAGAAAAATGTTAAGTTAGCTATAATAAGGTTTATTGATTATACAATTATATGATGAGATCAATTTGTGTTAAATAAAAGGACAAATCATAAGAGGCGCTTGGGATGAGAAGAAGATTTTTCCTTGACCATTACTATAGGGACTTATATTAGAAGTTGCAAAGCCTAACTTAGGTTTTAATAGTGTAAAGGAATACCATAAATAAATGGAGGTAGCAATGATTTGGGTAAATGTAGTGGAAGATAGAAAAGTTACCATGACAAGATTTTTGAATGGCTTGAACTAAGAGATGGTACAATATAGAATTAGAAGACATTATGCATATGACCATGAAGGTGGAATGACAATCTAAGAGGAAAGGGAATCCAAAACCGAGTCAAAATTCTGGTTCATTTTCATCATGGAGGCTGAATTGGAATAAGGATTATAGGTTTATCTAAAAGAGTAAATCTAAAACACCTAAAGGCAAATAAGAAGTCTCCACTGACATTAGAGGTAAATATGAATCTCAATCACCTTGTAATTGTGTATTAAATATTTTTATTATTTAAGAATAAGATACATAGCTTCTTAATGTCCAAATAAAAGAGCTATAATGTTGTGTGACCATGAAGAGGTGGAAATTGAAAGTGACAACGATGATGAAAAGATGCCGCCACATGAGATGTTAGTGATGATAAGGTAGAGTGTTCAGTTAAGGGTAAGTCACATATAGTTAGGTATGCATTAAATGTTTAAGTCAAAGAGGATGAATAAGAGCAACAAAAAGAAAATATTTCCCATTCTAGATGCCAAATTAAAAACAAAGTATATAGTATTCATAGATGAGGGAAGTTGTAATAATGTATCTAGCACTACTTTTTTTTAGAAAAAAAATTGACTACTACAAAACACCATAAACCATATAAGCTATAGTGGTTGAATGAGTGTGTGGAAGTAAAGGTTAATAAATAAGTGTTAGTTTCATTTTCAATTGTGAGGTATACTAATAAGGTATTTTATGATGATGTTTCTATGCTTGTGGGTCACATACTATTGGGTAGACCATGATAGTTTAAGGTGAGTTCAATAATAAGTACTTTTTTTTTTGTAAAAAATAATAAATCCATCTCTCTTGTATTTTTGAGCCCAAAACAAGTATACGAAGATCAATTGAAATTAAAAAAAAAGACTAAGGCTAAAAGGAGTGAAAAGAAAAAGGTGGTCGACAAGTGAGAAAACAAAGAGGAGCCATGTGAGAAGAAAGAAAAATAGGTTGTTGAGAGAAAAAAAGAAAAGAAAAGAAAAGGAGGTTTTTATGCAAAATAAAGTGATAACAAGAATACTTTGTCATAACACAATCCCCCCCTCTTTAAAGATATTTTCCAAAAATCCAAAAACGTCAAGAAATTCAAAAAAAAAAAATTTTTTGATGTATTTTGGCCATTCTAACACCCATTTCAGATTATTAGACTATTTTCTCTTATTGATGTTTTCCTAAAAAGATAAAAAAAAATCAAAAATATATTTTCATCATGTTTGCATCCTTTTTTATTTTAATTTTCAATGTCTTTTCAAAAAATCAAAATCCAAAAATATGCTTTGGGTGTGTTTTGGCTATTAAAGCATCCATTTTATAATTCTTAATTACTTTTCTTATCAAATTAACATTGATGTTTTTTTCTTGAAAAAACTAGAATAAAAAAAATTAAGAAAACAAAAAACCAAAATAGAGAGCGTAATGGGTTAAAGTGAAAAAAAAAAGGAATGAAGGACAAAAACATACACAATAGGGACATTCTTAGGATAAACTTAAAATAAGGGATAAAAAATAAGAATATTCCTGTGTAGAGGGCTATAACTAAGACTGGATAGTAAAGATAGAGAGAGGGAGCCACCATACAAAAAAATCCTAAACTCTTCTCTTCCACCAAAAACCCTAACCATGATTATGATTAAAAACAAAGATAGAATGAGAAAAAAAAATAAAGAGAAGAAAAGAAAAATAAAAAAAAAATAAACTTTCAATAAAAAATAAAGAGAGAAATAATGTAGCCCCTCCCTCATCTCTCCACTATCAAATGACAACTGCCTCATTGAATTCCAACAACGTTCGCCCCCTTTCCAACCATTCCATAGGTTGATTTCAAAACAAAAATAAATTTTCAGATATTTTATAACAAGATTGCGAATATTTATGATGGTTTGCAATATTTGTTTTATGTATTCTTGAATATGTGTTTGCCTTGTGATGTTGGAAATTTTATTTATTCAGTTGCAATATTTGAAGTGTTGTGGGTTCGTCAATTACACAACAACCTTGGTGGTATGATGTTACCAGGAAATTTATTTTTATGGTGGATTATGGTCAGAATCGATACCTCACGATGTGGTTGGGATAATTAGGTTGCAATAGGTTTATCTAAGATATAATGATTTGGTTTTGGTGTGGAAATTTGATGTTGTGATGCTAATTGCAAATATTGTGTTTGGTTTGTTTATGTTATGATGTTGTTTTAATTTTTTAGTTGATGGACATTTTGATTTGTCATGTTGTAAGCCAATGTTGTTTTGTTTTTTTGTTATATTACGTGTTGATATTGTTTTTTTTATCCAATATCACGTGTTATTAGTTTTAATACGTAATTTTATGGTTATTAATAAATTCACTATTCACCAACCTACCGAGAATAAATAAAATGTTACTATGCATTGTCTTAAAGTGTCGATTAATGTGTAATGAAATTGTTTAATACATTACATTACTATATTTAAAATATCCAAAAATATTTTTTCTAGTTTTATTATTCACATACCCGCCTAGAATAAATGAATCATCATTGGTAGTTATCTTAGAGTTTTGATTGGTGGGCAATGAAATTGTTTAAAACATTATTTTTATGCATTCAAACTTCCTTTTAAATTTTAAACCTTTGGTCAAATATCCATTAATGACACCTAAGTGTTAGTTAAGGGTATCAATTTCTTTAGGAAGTCTCAAACATTCGTGCTACTAGATCCTACCTCTAAGTAAATCAACCTATAATGGTTACTTCTTGAATATTTAGGACTAAGGAATAATAATCTTATTTAGTAAAAATTACAAGTGAATCTTGGTATTATAGGATAAATGAACCTGAACAAGTCATTATCCATGACCACTATTGCATAAATATTTTTTTTAGCGACAGCTTCTTCTAGGATTTAGGTTGGGCTTATAAAGCCCAATAAAAAACCCATCTAATTATTCATTGACTAGGCTCAATAGACTATAACTAGTCACATGTTTTGATCATGAGTAATTGGTTATAGATGACCTCAATCTTAAAATGGATAGGTTTAGATCCAATCATTTTAAGCCTCGAGTTTAACTCATTGTAGTAAACTTATTATCACCCATATAGGAGGACCGTAGACATATTTGGCATAATAAAACATTAGAAATAAAAGACAAGTAGTAATGTAACTTATCTTAGGTATGATGCTTTAAGGTGATATTATCTTAACTTTATCATAACTAGTCTCTTATCTTAGACTCTAAAGAATAGTTAGGGTTCCTAATGACTATAGTACTCTAAAGACTAGTTAGGGTTCCTAATGACTATAATAATAGGTGGTGACTCATTTATATTTTTCATAAGTTTTAGACCTTTTCCCCGTCAACACAAAAAAAGGCTTTCCTTTTCTAGAAAAAAGACGGGTCGTCGCGATGGCAAGTGTGTGACATGCTTTTTATATTAGCCATTTTATGAAAAAGGCATGTTTTATTGCTAACGATCTTGATCAATCTCTTCCTAGTGTTATTGTTTCTTTGCTACATGAATATGAAGATGTATTTTTCGATGATGTTCTTAGTGGTTTGGTGCCCACCGGGGAGTAAAATATCAAATTGATCTCAAGCTTGAAGTTGTAATTCCTAACCAACCAACCAACCTATATAAGTAACCTGAAAGAGGAAAAAAAAAGCTTTAAAGACAAGTTAAGAAGCTGATGACTAAAGGGCACTTGAAGGAGAGTATAAGTCCATGTGTTGTACCGATGTTTCTTGTCATGAAAAAGTATGGGTCTTAAAGGATATATGTGAATTGTTAGGTTGTCAACAACATTATAGTAAAGTATAGACATGTAATTCCCACACTAGTTGTTATGTTATATGAATTTCATGGTTCATATGTCTTTACAAAATTAATTTGAAATTTTTTTGTCATTAAATTAGAATGAAATAAGATGATGAATGAAAAACTATTTTTAAGACTAAACATGAGATATATGAATGGTCAGTGATGTCGTTTGGTCTCATTAATACATTAACTATATTTATAAGATTGATGAATCATGTATTGCGTGTATTTATAAGTAAATATTTGTGGTAGTATATTTTGATGATATCTTGCTTTACAATAAAAGCTTATATGAGTATGTTAATCATTTACGTTATGTGCTTAGTATTTTGAGAAAAAAACAATTATGCTAATTTAAGGAAGTGTACCTTTTGCATGGAAAAAAATTGTATTTCATGGTTATATTATTAGTGCAAAAGGTATTGAGATTAATGAAAAAATGGTAAAGAAATTCCATTAAAGTGTTTGACAATAATTTGAAAAGAAGAATGAAAAATATGCATCTAAAGCTAACAAGGGTCAAAGGCATGTTATCTTTGAACCTAATGATTGAATTTGGATGCATATGAGGAATGAAAGATTCCTAGCTCATAGGTGATCTAAATTGCAGCCCAGAGTGGATGGTGCATTCTAAGTCCTTGAACGGATTAATAACAATGCATACAAGTTGGAACTTCTAGATGAGTATAATGTTATTGTTGCATTTAATCTTTTTTTATTTTTCTCTATTTAATATAGGTGATAATTTGAGGTTGAATCCTTTTAAGAAGATGAGGGATGATGAGAAGCAACAAGCAACACCACAAGATCTATTTAATATCCTAATTGGACCAATTACAAAAGCAAGAGCCAAGATATCAAAGAGGCATTCCATGGGTTGATTCAAGACATTTAGGTCAAGAAAGCTTTGAGAATCCCTTTTAAGGTGGCTTAATCAATATGATCCAAGTAAGAGATAAGGTTGCTTAACATGTACTAGAGTTTGGCTATACAATTTTATATTAATAGTTATAACTTTCAGTTTGACTCTCTGAATGAATTGAGATTTTTCTAAATGACTTTAAATATCGTATTTCCTATAGAGTTAAAATTTTGTAGCAATCAGATATTAGGAATGCCTTCCGATAAGGTCTAAAATTTACCATGTGGATTGGAATTTTATTTATACAAGACTTAGGCTTTGTATTTTATCTTACCCATACTTTTAAGTTATTTATTTGGGTTTAATTTTCAGCCTAGAGTTAATTAGGGTTTATTTTCTCAAGTCAAACATATAAATGCCTTTTATTTTTGGGATGTGAAAAACATATTGGTTTTTTTGAATAAAAATTGCATGGGCACTCTTGCTTTTGGTTTATTATTGAATTTTTAAGAACTTATCAATGAAATCATCTTTGTGGCATTCTAACCATATACATTCGGTTCTTGATTTAAATAATCAACGGGTCATGGTTTTTTGATATGATTTTAGTTTTTTTTTTTTTATATAAGAATGCTAATTCTTGATTGGGGTTCTAGAATTTCTTTTATTTCCTAACTATGAGGGAACTATATTTTTGTTTTGGTGTGAACCAGGGTATCCCAGGCTTCGCCCAGACTAATCCCCGCCCCGGGTGGCAAGGGCTCCCCAAGAGACCGGCTGCAGATGAAGAGAGGGGTCGAACCCTAGACCTCGTAAGCGACGAGAGCGCGCCTAACCACTCCGCCAGGACCTCTTGGGTCTATGAGGAAATTATATAAAGTGTAATTAGGTAAGTCTAAAACAAAAAAATGTTATATTATTGTAAATATATAATCTTTTATTTCCTAAACCATATTTCTATTTATCAAATTTCTTGTACTACATTGTGTGATTTCTAGTATGATACATACAAATATGCAATGAATAGAGTGGATTGTGATGTCATAGCATTGTGGAAAAATTATAGTCCGAGGCACGTCTATAATGATAATTGTGACAAGTTTCGAGAATTTATGACATCAAATAGATTTAGAAGGCACTTACAATCCAGGTCTCAAAACAAAAATAGAGAAACTCATATTAAAAAAAAGTTAGGTTTCGAGTTGGGTATGGATATTGATCTGCTAGACATGTAGCTGACTCGACCGAAAATCCAACCCGAAATAAATAAATAACTTCAAAGTTTAAAATTACATAAATACCTAGTTAATTATGTACTAAATAATTTTAAATTATATATTTGGGTTCAAGATTTGGATTCGAGTCATGGATACCTAAAATCTGATCGGTTCAAGTATCAAAAATCTATATTTATTCAAGTTTAGATCATATTTGTATAGTAATTT
>Ga0325410_1001557_pt1 | contig 25401 bp, 20 predicted proteins | sample PopdelMetagenome_16_FD_206182 | JGI IMG/M metagenome (GOLD analysis project Ga0325410, IMG submission 206182) | Populus deltoides microbial communities from Bellville, Georgia, United States - Xylem-PdIQD-R3 | ecosystem: Host-associated > Plants > Phyllosphere > Stem > Wood/Secondary xylem...
AAAATTTACCCTTTTTTCCTTTTAAAATAAAAAATAAAGTAATAATGGCAAGAGGACTAACAATGTGGCAAAAACTTGACGAAGAAGATCCTAGGTACATAGATAAAAAATGGGCTGAAATTTTGGATAAATTTAGAGCATAATTTGATACTGTTCAGCCTTGTGATACGACCCAAGTAAGGTCAGATTCAGATTTTAACGTAAAAAGCGCAACAGTCCAAGTTTACGGCAATAGTTATAATTCTCAATCCGATCGTTGGATCAAGCTAAAATATTATGTGGACTCTCCAGACATGTTGTCCTACTATGGGTTAAGATTTCAGGTCAATCAGAGTTTGGAAAGGCACCACAATACTGGTCAAAAGAGGCTGTATGAATTTTGTTATTTACTTCCATTTGACTTGTGGACTTTCTATTTGGTTAGGATTCTTTTTCTACAAGGATGTGGCAGTTGGTTATGGGAAATTCCTAGTTCCACAAGGATCTTTAATGAGCTGCTATACAATCTCCAAGTGGCAAGGATTCATTAATGTTTCATAATCCTTTTCTTGTAAGGACTCCTTATTCATCTTAGCTACATAAGAAAAGAAGGGCTGGTGGTATTTAATGACAAATTAGTTATTTTTATTATTTTATTTTATTAGCTACAACTCAAGGCTTGTTTGGGCTTACTTAATACTTTGTTTTCAGTTAGGATCCAAGGTTTGTTTGGATTAAGTTATGGGCTTTTCAGTTTAGGGTTTTGGGTCAGTTTTGAGTGGACCTCATATAAGTCCACATAAGGGGTCCATTAGGGTTAATTTTTCAAGAACTATTTAAACTCATGTAAGCCAAAATTTCAGCAGCTTTGATGATAATTACTTCTGAAATTTTTAGTTTTAACATGTGAGAGTGATTCTTGCATTCTTCAGTTCTTGAACGAACTGATTCTGACTTATCGAAGATTAATTGGCTTCGTGGCGTCATTCTACTCAATCCAATAGTGTTGGTGCCTTGGGGCAGGTTTCCATTGTGTCACACTCCTATCAGACCTATTTCGGCTTTCCGGGATTAGATCTCAATTTTAATTGTGGGTTGCGTGACCATATGATCACAAGGTTCGCATCATAATTATACCCCGTTGTACCCAAGACTAGAGAAACAATGCAGATTCAAGGTCAAATTAAATTATTATTAAACGAATCTACATAAAAATTAAGTCCATGAACATTATTAGATTTTTAATAGGCCAATTTGATTTAATTATGAGCCAAATTAAGAGTTCAATTATGTTTAAGAATTAATTTGGGTCAAATTATAGGATTTAATTAAGTGCAAGGATTTAATTATACTTTAATGGGTCAAATTAATTTTATTAGGGACTTAATTGGTGAAAAATTAAGTTTGGGAGCCCAATTTAGGCTTAATTGAGAAAATTAGAATTTTAAAGGATTAAACTTAATTTTTACAAAGTCAATTGGTTCAAATCCGTTACAAAGTGCGATGCTAAAATTTAAACCTTAAAATGGTTAGGATTTAACATGATAAGGTAGAGATGTCCTCACGAAGAGAGATCCACCTTGAACCTTAGACAATACCAATAGATAAAAACATGACTTAGAATAACAATCAAACAATAATACAACTTACCTTAGATAGGATGTATTGAGGGTGATGCGTCTTCTCCTTGCACATCCAATTCCTTATCCAAACTCCCGCGGACCATAGGTTTCCTAGTAACTATAACACTAAGTGGCGATTCTTAAATCTTATTGATACGAATCTTTTGATCACGTGGTCAAGTAACCCCCAACAAAGATGATACTTCCCCAAAAAAGCTGAAAATCAGATTTGAGAAGTGTAACACAATGATAACCTGTCCCAAAACACCATCACTATTGGAATTGAATAGAATGATGTCACAAGGGTAGTTATACCTTGATAAGTCAAATTTAATCTTTGTCCCATCAAAGATAACTTGTTTGATGCGAACCTCGTGATCACGTAGTCATGCAACCCACAATTAAGATTGAGATCTTGTCCTGAAAAGCTAAAATAGGTCTGATAGAAGTGTGACACAATGAAAATCTGCCCAAAGGCACCAACACTAATGGAATGAAGTAAAATGATGCCACGAAACCAGTTAATTTTTTATAAGTCATATTCAGTTCGTTCAAGAATCGAAGAATGTAAGAATAACTCTCACACGTCAAAACTAAAAAATTCAGAAGTAATATTTATCAATGGCTATTGAAATTTAGGTTACATGAGTTTAAATAATTCTTGAAAAATTAATCCTAATGGATCTACCCTAGTGGACTGATTTGGCCTACTTACAAAACTGACCTAAAAACTCTAAATTGAAAAGCCCATAACTTGATCCAAACAAGCCTCGGTTCCTAGCTGAAAATAAAGCATTAATTAAACCCAAATAAGTCTTAGGCTGTAGCTAACATAAATAAAGATAAAGCCCATAAGTCTTAAATCTTTATCTGCTTTTCTTCCCTTGTGTATCTAGGATGAATAAGGAATTTTTGTAAGAAAAAGATTTTGAAACATTAATGAATCTTTGCCACACTTGAAAACTATATTGCAGCCCATTCAAGATTCTTGTAGAACTAGGAGATTCCCAAAAAAGGCTGGCACATCTTTGTAGAAAAGGATCCTTGCCAAATAAGAAGTCTACAAGTCAAAATGATAATAACAAAATTCGTTAAGCTTGTTCTAATTCGCATGACTTTCCTGAACATCAATTCACCTGAAAGTTTACCCCAACATAGACAAAAACCTCTATAATCTTTTGCTAAAGTTTCAGCTCGATCCAACAGTTAGATTTGGAATTATGCTTAGTAACGTAAAACTAGATGGTAGGAAAGTTTATGCTAAAATCTGAATCTGACCTTGGATCGTATCACTGTTGCATCACGTCGAACACAAGTTTATTTCATAAATCTATGCCCCCCTGCTTTTCAGCATACAAGACACTTATATAATGTTTTAAATAAGCCTAATGTATATATGGGCTAATTTAAGATCACTTATAAAATTGACCCAAGCAAATAATAATAAACTAAAGATTAAAAAGAAAATAATAATAATAAAAATCCAAAATTAATATCCTGGATATGTTAAAATTAGATTTTTCACCCATAAGAAGTCTTAAATAGACTAGGAAATCTAATTTGAATGTGAAATTAATTCTGAAGTCTTCTTACATTGTTGTGCTTGGTTTCCTTGTTTTACATGGACAATTAATAAAGAAAATCTCCTTCTTTTATACATGTGTATTTAGTTTCTTTCCTAGACTAGGAGAATCATTAATTAATCTTTCCTAGTTTAGGATATCAAATATGGCAACCCCCTTAGAATCTATTGTTGATATATATTCTCCTAAATAATAAACAAAATTTCTTTGAATTTTAGGAGAATATTTTGTTGATTTAAATCCTTGTAGAATTAGGAAATCAACCCCAAACAAATCTGATTGATCCCAACATCTTAATTAACTCAAACCAACTTTGGACCCTATGTGGCCCAAACCCATATTCATTAATAGGGACTAAACCAGACCCAAAATACACTCCAAATAAACTTTATTTGCTGCCCAAAGACATCCCATGCATAGCTCGTGATCTGGCTGAATTACCTGCCAAAAGAATTGGGTCAAATCCATTATCCATAAGAACCTCAATTTGACCGAATGCATCACTAGGTAAAGACCCATCATGAAAAACCCAAGGCCGAACCATATACTGAACCGTATCAACAACAAATCTCAAACACATAACCAAATGCTTACTATAAGGAATCCAAAGTTGAACATGGACCGTATCATTTATAATCATAACTTTATGATTATACTCGAACCCCCTTTTCAACACAAAATTAGTAGGCAAATCCCCCATTCTTGACCCACGCACACCGTGATAGGATGACGACTCCATCGAGGACTGCTTGGTCGAATTAGGCTTTGCTTGTTTGATTGTTTGCCTTTATTAGTTTTATTATTTTGTCTAATTTAATTTTAGCTCGTATTTTACTACTTTAACATGTATTTTTACTTCATGTTTATGCATAGGTACAACGAGTATGGATTAATGCCCTAATGCATTTTAATTTTGCAAATAAACCTAATTTTTGGTTAGGTGAGGAGTAGTGGTCTGCCTCATGACTTTCAGTCGAGGTTCATATTCGTGAAACATCCAACTATAAGCTGAGTGTTTACTTGGTAATGGCAGTCATATCATGCCCCATCCATTCATTAGAAACCCCTATACTGCTTTTATAAAAGGTGGCACTAGACAGTTCATAGACCTTTTGAGATCAGTTAGAAAAACTTACCCCTCATGTAATGACATAGAACCTGCCTTTAGGGAACAAACTCCTTAATAATTCACTTTGCATTAGGGCAAATCTAATTAAAATCCTGAACTCTACGAGATTTTTTTCTGAGTTAGACCATAACATCCATGACCTTTTCGGGATACGGGAAAAGATCCGAGATGATACTATTAGTTGAAGGGGATTATCCAAGGACCAAAGTCAAGGAATTACTGCGCATAACCAAATTACACTACCCCGTAGACAACATAAAAAAGCTCATGCCAATCTTGGGGTATATAGATAAAACTTTGTTCGAGAAGAGGTACGAGAGAATTGCTCACTTGATAAGGATCCCAATTAATATCTTAATGGTCAAAGCCTTGATGCACTTCTAGAATATGGGCTACAGGTGTTTCACCTTCGAGGGCATTGACATGACCCCCTGATACGAACCTTGTGATTACACAACTCATAATCAAGATTAAGATCAAATCCTAAAAAGCTGAAATAGGCCTGATATGAGTGTGACACAATGGAAACTTATCTAAGTCACCAATACTATTGGAATGAAGTCAAATGATGCCACAAAGCTAGTTAATCTTCAATAAGTCAAATTCAGTTCGTTCAATAATCGAAGAATGCAAGAATCTCTCTTACATGTTAAAACTGAAAAATTTCAGAAGTGTTATTCATTAATGGCTGCCGAAATTTTGGTTACATGAGTTTAAATAATTCTTGAAAAATTAACTCTAATGGATCTATCCTAGCAGACTAATTTGGCCTACGGACAAAACTGACCCAAAAACCTTGAATTAAGAAAGCTCATAACCAGATCCAAACAAGCCTTAAATCCTAACTGAAAACAAAGTATTAATTAAGCCCAAACAAACCTTGGGTTATAACTAATAAAATAAAAATAAAGCTCATAATATTAAATCCATGTTCTATCATTAGAAGAAGAGAAGGAAAGAAATATTACAGAATTGATTCAAGGCTTATTTAAAGCCTCTATGCAGCCTATTAATTTTAGAATTTAAAGGGGGTTTGCTTATGGTTCACTAAGAGTTATATTTCTGATGTAGAATTGGATTAACCTTCAAATTTTATCTAATCTTTTTTTTTCTTCTGATCTTAGACCTATGTTTTTTCTTTTTTTGATTGGAAAGTAATTGCTGGTATTAATTTCCTTATTATGCCTTCTCTTAGGATCCTTTTAATAATAGAAAACACAATTGAAGTTCCTGGAATAATTGTCTATTGTTTCCTTTGCAGTGTTTTCTCCTCACCTGATGAGGAAATAAACAAAATAATAAATCCTAATACCTAAATGAAATAATTAATGTTGTCAAACATAATAAGAAGTCCAAGACTAATTAGAAATCCACAAAACACATAGAAACATCATAAACACAAGCTTGGTCAAAACCTCATGGCCAAAACAAGGTTGGATTTGGCCCCTCTTGCACATGGATAAAATGTACTAAGACCTCCTCTTGATACTCTAATGGACCCTTAAAATCTGACTTGGTCAAAACCTTCAAAACCAATGCATTCAATGACTCTTTTAATGCCTTTGTCTTGAACCGAGTCATTGGTCCTTTTGAAACATGAAAGGATTCGACCTCAAATCAAAACCTGAGTCAAACAAAATAAGATCAACAACATTAAAGATAACACTAACACCATACTCACCTAGAAGATCAATTTTGTATGCGTTATCATTTATCCTCTCTAAAACCTGAATTGGACCATCACCAAGGGGTTGTAATTTTGATTTCCTTTGGTTAGGTGATGCAGATCAGCCCAACACCAAGTGTAATTATGCCAACAACCCATTAGAGGTGACAATTGGGCCAATCACAAGAGCTAGGGCAAAGAAGCTTAAAGAAGCATTGAATGGGCTTATTTAGAACATATGGCACAAAATGGACTTAGAAAGGCTTGAGACATTTAAGGAGCATGAAGGACAACCTTTAATTCGTCTAGTTCAGGTCCAAGAAGAGCCCAATTTGTGTGGAACAAGGGGTTCATGTGTCCGGCCCAATACCAGCCTTGTTAGGCTTGTTATTTTTTCTAATGCTACAAGGATAAAAAAAAGTCAGCAATTTATTCTCCTAATTAAATAAGGAAGTTGGCCATATCTTATTCCTAAAGAGTGAAGGACTATTTAATGTTTTTCCTAACTTAGGAAGGAAAGGAATTAAATCAGCAACAAAGAAGGAAATTTGTTTTCTTATTTATCCAAGTTAAAAAAAGGAAATCCAAGCTAATCAAGGACATCAAGGGGGGCAACAACACAAATTTTCCAAATCAAATTTTTCCTAGTTTATTTAAGACTACTTAAGGGTGAAAAATCTGATTCTAGCACATTTAGCATGATAATTTTTGAATTTTTATTATTTTTATTATTTTCTTCTTAGTTTTTGGGTAATTATTACTTATTTGGGTCAATTGTAAGTGGGCTTCCTATAAGTCCACCTAAGGGGGGTCCATTAAGGTTTCTTTAAGTTTAGAGTCAGTATAAATAACAACATAACCAAACATGTAAGGTTACGCAATTTTCAGATCAATACACTTCTTTGCTGCACTTATTGTGTGTTGGTGGGATAATCTCCCGTCCTTGATTCTTTAAAGAACTGAAAACGACTTATCGAAGAACAACTGTCTTCGTGACGTCATCCTTATACTTCTCGTTCACAAATCAATATTCGTTGGGTGGGGGTCTCCGTTTCCAATAGTGCAGGTGCCTAGGTACAAGTTATGTTTGTGTCACACTCCTATCAAACCTGACTTACTTGGCTTTCCGGGAATTGATGTCTTTGTGTGTGGGTTGCGTGACCATGTGATCACGAGGTTCACATCATTAGAAAATCCTTCCTTATGCACGGGCATCCAAACCCAATCATTGGAAAACAACTTGTTTACGCCGCCTCTTATTTGCTTTTGAAGAGTACATTATGTTCCTTTTCTCTATTTACAGTCGAACTCTCTCATTAAGTTATCTCACCATCTTTGCCTTCTTTTCACCATCTAAGCCTTTAAAACCAATGCATTCAATGCCTCTATCTTAGACCGAGTCATTGCTGATGTTTGTGGGCTGATCCATATCATCCCCTGATGCAAACCTCTTGAATACTCAGTCAAGCAACCCACATGTAAAGACACTAATTCCCATAAAAGCTAAGTAAATCAGGTTTGATAGGAGTGTGACACGAAAGATAACTTGTATTTAGGCACCGACACTATTGGAAACGAAAACCCCTACCTAACTATTATAGATTTGCGAATAAAAAGTATAAGGATGACGCCCTAAAGTCAACTGTTCTTTGATAAGTCATTTTCGTTCTTTAGAGAACCAAGAAAGGGAGAATATCTCACCAACCCACACAACAAAGTGCAACAAATTTTTTTTATTAATCTAAATTATGTACCCTTACAGTTGTGGTTATGGCTCTATTTAAACTAACTCTAGACTGAAATTAACCTTAATGGACTCCCTTTTTGGGACTTAGATGAGGCTCACTTACAATTAAACCCAAATATAACACAAAACATAAAGAACTAAGAATAAAATGAAGTCTGATATTTTTTTTGGTAAGTTGACAGATATATTAAAAGAAGAATATACAAAGATCATAAAGGGCATACCACAGATTTACAATATGAACAAAAACATAAAACAACAAATGGCTACAGGAAGCCACAAAGCAGAACACCTCGACTTAACTAGACTTGTTAGGGGTACCAATACAACCAGCTAAATATCAATTTAAAAGTCTATGTTATTGACCCTCCAAGCGCTTTGGATCCTTATGTTTTCATATGTTGGGAGACCGTTCCTCATCAAATCAAGCTTTTCACAAATGATACATTCTATTTGATCAAAGACCAAATTTGGAGTTCTAGACATTCCTGCAAATATCCTTGCATTCCGTTCTTGCCAAATATAATACACCGTAGCCGCGAAATCCAATTTACGAGAAAAAATTGATGAAACTTTTACCATGCCACGTAACAGTTGCCCATTGAATCCATTCCTCCCATCCTTTCATCATTCTTGGAATGTCGCATCTGTCACAAACATGCCATCATATCGCTTTAGTATAAGAGCATTCAAAGAACAGGTGGTTATGATCTTTCTTATTGCGGAGACACAGTGAACATCGATTGGGACCATGTGTACCAAACCGATGAAGTCTATCCTGAGTTGTGAGCTTTTGTTGGACAGCCACCTATAGAAGAAAGGAATGTCTTGAAACAACATTCTTGAACCATACAATGTCATGCCATTCAAACAACCTGATTATGAAATCTTAGTTGCTCCCAAGCTCCTTTGACCGAGAATCTATGATTTGGTGAATCCAACCACACAATCTCATCCTTCTGCCCCATCTTAGGATTGGAAGGAATAGCTTCTATAATGGGGTGCCAACAAATAGATTGAGTGGTAGGGATTCTCCATTCTGAGTTACTAATCAGCACATTCACCCTCGTGTTATTTCCCATACCTGAATCGTAGATGAATCTTTCACCGTAAGAATTCACGAGCAGGCTGTGAGGATGCCAATTGTCAAACCATAGAGAGGTTGTCATGCCATCTCTTATGTTGTACTGCATCTTCGGCCATGCTAATGATCTGAGCTTTAGGATCTTTCCCCAAGCCCAAGAGCAATTCTCTGGCACCTTGATTGTCCAGAAATTCCTACCTCGCAACAGATTGGATCTTATCCAATTAGACAAGATTGAGCCATCTGAGTCATTGCACAGGTTCCATATGTGTTTCAACAAAGCAATCTTGTTCCATTTTATTATCCTTTTTATTCCTAGCCCCCCCTCCTTATTTGGAAGACATATCTGTTCCCAAGCCACCTTAGCCTCGGTAGTTCTCATATCTGAACATGACCAAAGAAAAGATCTCATAATTTGCTCAACACTTTTTATTACTTGCCCAGGTAAGAGGAAGAGAGATGCCTAATAGACCTGGATGGAAAAATAAAACTGAATTAATCAGTTGTACTCGTCCTGCATACGAGAGAGTTTTACAAGTCCAGTCTCGAGGTATGTCGATCCACGAGGCCCTTACAATAAACAGCCTTCAGTCTGGATGAGATAAGGGGCACTCCCAAATATTTCATAGGAAGCTCCCCCTCTCTAACCCAAGAATATGAATAATCTGTTCTTTCTCAGCATCTAACAAACCGCTCAAGAAGACGTCACTTTTGTTTGGATTTGGATACAGACCTGATAGATCTTGAAACTCAGTGAGTACATTTTTTATCATACGAATTGAGTTTACATCCCCTTTGCTAAAAATCATCAAGTCGTCTGCAAAACAAAGATGAGAAATTTTATCCTTCTTGCATCTCCAGTGGAACTTAAAGTTTTGATCGACACTCATCTTGCGGAACAGCCCCGAAAGGATTTCCATACATAGAACAAACAAATATGGAGATAGTGGGTCACCTTGTCTCAGCCCTCTCCCCCCTTGAAAGTAACCTGCAAGCTCGCCATTGATGTTGATAGAGAATTGACATGATGTAACACAGACCATGATCCAATCAGTTACTATTCGAGGAAATCCCATTTTTATTAACGTGGCATCAACGAAATCCCACCAGACAGAGTCATAAGCCTTCATCAGATCTACCTTTATAGCACAACGAGCAGGTCCCGTAGATTTATGATAGCCTTTCATTAGTTCCTGAGACAACAGAATGTTGTCGCTGATTCTTTGTCCAGAGATAAAAACTGTCTGATACGGACCTACTAAGGATGGCAAAACAGCTTTGATTCTACAAGCTAGAATCTTAGCAGTGCATTTGTAAATTGTACTGCAGCAAGATATAGGACGGAAATCTGTCAACCTTGTAGGATTAGCAACTTTAGGAATAAGGGAAATGGATGTAACATTCATTTCCTTAAGGATTCTACGAGTCTAAAAGAAGGAGCTAACAGCGTTGATTACATCTTCCCCAACTATGTGCCACATTCTTTTGAAGAAACCTGCGTTGAAACCATCTGGGCCAGGGGCTTTGTGGTTTTTCAAACTAAACATAGCATGCTTAATCTCCTCCCTTGTTACATCTTGAGCTAGTACATGCTGCTGCGTTGAAGACAATTTTAAGTTAATTGCTGATTCTACCACTTCCTCATTCAAACCCCTGGGCATCTGTTTCACTCCTAACACACTTTGGAAGGATGCAATTACTTTTGATTTGACTGCCTTGTGTGCTTCTACAACCTCCCCATCCTCCCTTGTAACTGAGAGAAGCCTATTTCTATTATGTCTTCCATTTATTGATTTGTGAAAGAAGATAGTATTCTAATCCCCCAACCTAAGCCATTGTATCCTCGCCTTCTGTTTGAAGAAACTCTCTTCAACCCTGACGGTAGAAGCATAGTTACGAACAACATCCCTTTCTCGCATGCACAAAGTTGTGTTCCCATGTGCTATATGCATAGCCTGTTGAGCCTTATCAATTTCATCTTTTGCATCTTTGACTCTATCAGAAATGTTGGAGAAGTGAGTCATATTGAAAAGTTTCAATTCCTGCTTTAGCTTTCTAAGTTTGCAACATAGCTAATACATTGGACAACCCCCTGAATTCTGATCCCATACTTTCTTCACCACGAGCATGAACTCTTCATGATCCATCCATATATCAAAGAATCTGAATGGTTTCTTTATGTTCTTATCATTTCTAGCAACTTTTACCACAATGGGAGAATGGTCTGACATACCAAATGGCAAAAATCTCGTTTCCGACAATGGGAAGGTCAGATTCCACTTCTCATTCATAAGCACTCTATCTAGTTTCCGCATAATCAGATTCTCAAGACATTGGTTCGTCCAAGTATAATGCATACCAGAATACCAAAGATCATCCACTTTCGCTTCTCGTATACATGTTTCCAATTTGTCCACATGACCAGCCCACGTAGTCTGATATTGTTGCCGTATATAATAGAGGAAATAAAAGCTAAATAATTTGATTTTTCTAGTTTATAAGTTGTTATAGCTGAATAAACCTTCCTTGCATGTATTACCATTACAAGTCCCTTGTAGACTAGGAAAAAATCTGATTTGATTTGGATTCCTTTGTTGTCGCCCCTTTATTTCTTGATTAGTTTGGATTTCCTTGTATAACTTGGAAAATAATAAAGCCAATTTCCTCTTTTTTTGTTGATTTAATTACGTGCTTGTTTAGGAGAATAAATTGTTGACTTTCTATCCTTGTAACCATTAGAAAAAAAAAAGCCTAACAAAGTTGTTATGGGTCTGGACATCAACCTTTGACCCACACGAATTGGGCTCTTCTTGGACTTGGATTAGATAAATTAAAGGTTATCCTCCATACTCCCTAAGCGTCTCAAGCTCTTCTAGGTCCATCTTGCTCCATATGTTTTGAACAAGCCCATTTAATGCCTCTTTAAGATTCTTTGTTCACTTGACACCTTCAGTGGGTGGGTCTTTAGAATGATTAAGCTTGATGTTTAGTTGATCTTCATAATCCCCTCTCTCCTAAAAAAGATTTGATCTCGAATCAACACTTATGTCAAACAAAGTAAGATCAACAACATTAAAAGTAACACTAACACCATACTCACCTGGAAGATCAATTTTGTATGCATTGTCATTGTGTTGTATAATTCGATAGATTTTGTGTGGCCTAGCCTGATATAGCTGCACTTGGGGTGAAAATTTAGATGTTATGAATCCTTTTGAATGATTCTAGGGTGGTGGATATGTCATGCATTCTGGAACATCAATGGCAACTCCTCATTCTTATGAATAACGACTCTTCTTAAAGAAATCCATCCTGATTGGTTGCCAGCAACCATTAGATTTGTGTTGTCAGGCATATAACGTGATGTCCATGTACTAAATTTTAATATTGATTCAAAGATTTGAGTGATATTCAAGTCAGCTTGCCAAGATCAAGGGTTCATTTGGGTATGTTTTAGGTTCTAACCAAATCTAATGATCACATCATACACCTAATACAGTTTAGGTTCAGCCTTGGATCCCTAATTGTAAGCATTTGGTTATGTGTTTGAGATTGTTTCTTGATACGGTTCAGTATATGATTCAGCCATGGTTATTCATGATGGGTCCTTACCTAGAGATGCATTCGGTCAGATTGAGGTTCCTATGGATGATGGGTTCAGCCCAATTCTTTTGGTGGGTAATTCAGCCAGATCAGGATAGGCTATGCATGAGATGTTTTGGGGCAGTAAAGAAAGTTTATTTTGAGTGTATTTTGGGTTTGGTTTAGTCCCTATTAATAAATATAGGTTTGGGTCACATAGGGTTCAAAGTTTGCTTGGGTTAATGTTAGGATCAAATCAGATTTGTTTGGGATTAATTTCCTAATTCTACAAGGGCTTAAATTAAAAAAATGTTCCCCTATAATTCAAGGAAATTTTGTTCATTATTTTACCTATTATTTAGGAGAATATTTATGAACAAAGGAGGAAGTTTCCTAGTCAACAAAGGATGTTAAGGGGGCTGCAAATCTAATTTCCTAAACTAGAAATGATTAATTAATGAGTCTCCTAGTCTAGGAAGGAAACTAATTAATATATATAAAAGAGATTTTCTTCATTAATTATCTATCTAAAACAAGAAAACTAAACACAAGAAGACACGAAGACTTTAGACTCAATTCCACATTCAGATTAGATTTTCTAGTCTGTTTGGGACTTCTTATGGGTGACAAATCTAATTCTAGCATATCGAGGTTATTAATTTTGGATTTTTGTTATTTTTATTATTTTCTTCTTAATCTTTAGTTTATTATTACTTATTTAGGTCAATTTTATAAATGGACTCAAATTAGCCCACATATGGGATCTATTGAGTTTTTTATATGCCGAAAAGCATAACACGATGAATTTATGAAATAAACTTGTGTTTTGTGTAATGCAACACATTATCTTTGTTGGGACAAAGATCAAATCTGACTTATCAAGGTATAACTGACCTGTGGCGTCATTCGTTTCAATTCCAATAGTGCTAGTGCCTTGAGACATATTTTCATTGTGTCATACTTTTCAAACCTGATTCTCGGCTTTCGTGGGGAAGTATCATCTTCATTTGGGGTTGCTTGACCACATGATTAAGAGGTTCGCATCAACATATGTTTGGGTGTAAGAGGTAAAAAAGTAATGTTTTAACCATCTTTTACAAGGGTATATCTATTTTTAACCCCATCATGAATTGCATTCCTATCGTATTGTCATAGTCTCCCCAACAAAATGTGATACGGTTCAAGTTCAGCTTTAGATTCCTTATAGTAATGCATTCGGTTATATGTTTGAGATTGGTTGTTAATACGGTTCATTATATGGTTCGACCTTGGGTTTTTCATAATAGGGTTTTACTTAGGGGTGCATTTGGTCAGATTGAGGTTCTTATGGATGATGGGTTCAACCCAATTCTTTTGGTAAGTAATTTGGCCACATTAGGACAGACTATGTATGAGATGTTTTTGGGCAGCAAAAACAGTTTATTTGGAGTGTATTTTTGGTCTGATTTGGTCCCTATTAATAAACATGAGTTTGGGCCACATGTGGTCTAAAGTTGGCTTAGGTTAATTAAGATGTTGAGATGAAATTAGATTTGTTTGGGTTGATTTCCTAATTCTACAAAGACTTAAATCATAAAAATATTCTCCTAAAATTCAACAAAATTTCGTTCATTATTTTCCCATTTATTTAGGATAATATTTATCAACAAAAGAGAAAGTTTCCTAGTCAACAAAGGATGTTAGGGGGCTGCCATATCTGATTTTCTAAGTTAGGAAGGATTAATTAATGATTTTCTAGTCTAGGAAGGAAACTAAATTGACAGGTATAAAAAAAGGAGATTTTCTTCATTAATTGTCCAGTAAAACAAGGAAACCAAACACAATAAGGCAAGTAGACTTCATAATTAATTTCACATTCAGATCAGATTTCCTAGTTTATTTAGAACTTTTTAGGGGTGTCAAATCTGATTCTATCATATTTAGGATATTAATTTTGAATTTTTTATTATTTTCTTCTTAATCTTTGGTTTATTATTACTTATTTGGGTCAATTTTGTAAGTGGGCTTAAATTAGCCCACATATAGGGATCCATTGTGTCACACTTCTCAAACCTGATTTAGGCTATCTTGGGGAAGTATCATCTTTGTTGAGGGTTACTTGACCACGTGATCAAGAGGTTTGCATTAGTATTCCTAGGAGTATAGTGTTAGATCATGATATTAAGTTCCTTAGCTACTTTTGGAAGACTTTTGTGTTAGAGACTTGCTCTTGAGCTTGGGGAAAGATTCTAAAGCTTAGATCCTTAGCATGGCCGAAGATGAAGTACATCATAGGAGATGGAATGACAACCTCTCTATGGTTTGATAATTTGCATCCTCACAGCCCACTCGCGGATTCTTACGGGGAAAGATTCATCTATGATTCAGGTATGGAAAAGAACGTGAAGGTGAATGTGTTGATTCATAACTTAGAATGGAAAATTCCTACCACCCAAGCTATTGGCTGGCACCCCATTGTAGAAGCTATTCCTTCCAATTCTAATCCTAAAATGGGGCAAAAGGATGAGATAGTTTGGTTGGATTCACCAAATCACAGATTCTCGGTTAAAGTAGCTTGGAAGTAACTAAGAATTCATCGTCAGATGGTTGAATGGCATGGCATTGTGTGGTTCAAGAATGTTGTTCCAAGACATTCATGTCTTCTATGGATGGCTGTCCAACAGAAACTCACAACTCAAGATAGACTTCATCGGTTTGGTATACATGGTCCCAATAGATGCTCACTATGTCTCCGCAACAATAAAGATCACAACCACTTGTTCTTTGAATGCTTCTATTCTAAAGTGATCTGGTGGGATGTTTGTGACAGATGCGACATTCCAAGAATGACAAAATGCTAGGATGAATTGATTCGATGGGCCACTGTCACTTGGCATGGCAAGAGTTTCATCAATTTTTCTCGTAAACTGAGTTTCGCAGCTACAGTGTATCAAGTATGGAAAGAACGAAATGCACGGATCTTTGCTGGAATGTCTAGAACTTCGAACTTGGTCTTTAATCAAATTGAATGTATCATAGCTTGATTTGATGAGGAACGTCCTACCAACAAATGAAAACAAAAGGATCCAAAGAGCTTGGAGGGTTAATAACATAGATTCTTAATTTGATAGTTAGCTGGTTGTATTGGTTTCCCTAACGAATCTAGTGACGTCTCAGTTTTCTGTTCGGTGGCTAGCCTGTAGCCATTTGTTGTTTTATGTTTCTGTTTTCATTGTAAATCTGGGGTATGCCCCTTATAATCTTTGTATCTTATTCTTTTAATACATACGTTAACTTACCAAAAAAATGTGGGAACTAAATTCTGATTTTCAATAACTTGTCATCCTCCAACAAATAGACAAGATATGACCTATAAACTGATATTTGTTGTTTGTTTGGTATCAAAATACTAAATCTTAAATTTAAGGTCATTTCGATATCGTTTGGTTTGAGTTTAAATTCTGGTAGGTAAAAATTAGGTAATAAGACAAATTTGCATCATGTTCCAAAACGTGATCCTTACTATTTGTTTTCATTGAAATATTTTTTATTTCTATTATAATTGGGTTATTTAGGAGTTAAGTAATTTTTCTTCCTAATTTTCACTTCTGTTTTATTTTGTGTCTTCTTTCATCCACAATTCATACGAATTTGCATTGCTTCTCACGAAATCATAATCGTAGTTTTCTTTTGCCTTGTTTTCAGTATATTTATTGATTCTTGAGTCTGAAAATTATAATTGGATCATGTTGCGAAGTTAGTTGTTCTTCAATAAGTTGTTTGAGTTCTTTAGAGAACTAAGGAAGTGAGAATATCTCACCACTCATACACAAAGTTGTGGCAAAAGATGTTTATTAATTTGAAAATTTCATAACTCTCCACACGTCTGGTTATGACTTTATTTATACTGACTCTAGATTGAAATAATCCCTAATGGATCCCCTTTTATATGGACTTATATGAAACCCACTTACAATTGACCTAAGTAAGTCATAACAACCCAAAGACTAAGAAGAAAATAATAATAATAATAATAATAATCTGAAAATTATTATCCTAAATATACTAGAATCAGATTTGTTACCCCTAAAAAGTAAATAGACTAGGAATTTTGATCTGAATGTGAAATTAATTCTAAAGTCTTCTTGCCTTATGGGGCTTGGTTTCCTTGTTTTGCATGAACAATTAATAAAGAAAACTCTCTTTTATACCTGCCAATTTAGTTTCCTTTCTAGACTAGGAGAATCATTAATTAATCCAATGGGTCTTTGGCATGATTAAGCTTGGTATTGGGCAAATCCGCATCATCCCCTTTATCTCCTCGTGGGTGTAGCTTCGATTTCCTTTGCGCCATAAATCTCTCCTTGTGCATATGCACCCAAACCCATTTGCTGGGCTAGAAGACAACATGTTTGTGCTCCTTATTGGCTTTAGTTGCATACACATGATATCTCTTTTCAATATGTTGCCACACACTCTCATGGACTGTCTTCACCACATGTGCTTTAGGATTACCATCCAAACTAACCTTTCATCAATAGGCAAATGAATCAAATCCATGGGAGTTGAAGGGTTAAATCCATACACAATCTTAAATGGTGAAAATTCAGTAATAGAATGCATACTACAATTATATGCAAACTCTATAAATGGCAAACAATCTTCCCATTTCTTTAAGTTCTTTTGATTGACAACTCATAGAAATTGTGTTAAGGTTTTATTAACTACTTCAGTTTATCCATCTATTTAGGGGTGTTAAGTAGTTGAAAACAACAATTTAGTACCCAATTTCTCCCCTAACACCTTTCAAAAATAGTTTAGGAACTTATCATCTCTATTAGAAACAATGATCTTAGGAACCCATGAAGTCGTAATATCTCCCTAAAGAACAAATTATCAATGTTAGTTGCATCATCGCTTTTATGACATGGAATGAAGTGTGCCATCTTTGAAAACCTATCAACAACTACAAAGATTAAATTCCTACCTCGTTTTGACTGAGGCATACCTAAGATGAAGAAATCCATTAAAATGTCTAGCCATAGTTCCTTAGGTACTGGCAAAAGGGTATACAAGCTATATGGTTGAGTTTTAAACTTTGCTTTCCTACAAGTTATACATTTGTCACATATGCGTTGCATATCTTTTTTTATTTTAAGCCAATAAAAATGCTCATGCAACATATCCAAAGTCTTAATAACACCAAAATGCCCTATTAACTCGCCTCCATGTGCTTCATGTACAAGCAATTCATGCATAAAATTTAATGGAACACACAAAAGATTCTCTTTAAACAAATACCCATCAAGTCTATAGAACTTACCAAAAGTCGAAGTTTCACAAGCATTGTACACGTTAGTGAAATCACTATCATCCTTTTACAATTCTTTTATGTGTTCAAATCCTAAAAATCTAGCATCGAAAGTAGATAAAAGAACATACCTGCATAAAAGTGCATCAACCACAATGTTTTCTTGACCTTGCTTATACTTGATCACATGCAAAAAGGTTTCAATAAATTCAACCCAGTTATCATGTCTTCGATTCAACTTACCTTGCCCTTTCAAGTGCTTAAATGATTCATGATCTGAATGTATCACGAACTCCTTGGGCCACAAGTAATGCTGCTACGTCTCTAAAGTTCTCACCAAGGCATAGAGCTCCTTGTCCTATGTAGGATAATTCAAGGCTATCCCATTAATTTTCTCACTAAAATATGCAATGGGCCTCATATCTTGTATTAACACAACTCCTATACCTATTCCTGAAGTATCACATTCAACTTCGAAAGCTTTTGTAAAGTCTGGCAAAGCTAAAATAGGTATCGAAGAAAGTTTTTCCTTCAATAAATTAAAAGCTTTATCTTGTTCATCATTCCATTTAAATCCAAAAGATTTTTTTTATAATTTTAGTTAAAGGTGTTATACTAGTACTAAAATCCTTCACAAACCTTCTATAAAAGCTAGTAAGTCCATGAAAACTCCTTACCTCAGTCACAAACTTAGGTGTAAGCCAATCTCGGATGACTTTAACCTTCCCTTCATCCATCCCAATACCCTGCACAGTTACTACATATCCAAGAAACATAATTTTCTCTATGCAAAAAGTACACTTACTGATATTAGCATATAGTTTCTCATCACACAATACACTAAGTACACTAAGCAAATGATTAAGATGCTCGTTCAAGTTCTTGCTATAAATTAAGATGTCATCAAAGTACACAACCATAAATTTACTAATGAATGCATGCAAAAATGATTCATCAATCTCATAAATGTGCTAGGTGCATTTGGAAGCCCAAACAACATGACTAACCATTCATACAAACCATTTTTAGTCTTAAATGCAATTTTCCATTCATTACCTTCTTTCTTTGTAATCTGATGGTACCCACTTTTTAAGTCAATTTTAGAGAAAATACTTGGAAACTATGTTGCAGCCTATTAAAGATCTTTGTAGAACTAGGAGATTCCCAAAACAAGCTGCCACATCTTTGTAGGAAAAGGATCCTTGCCAAATAGGAAGTCCACAAGTCAAAGAAAGTAAATAACAAAATTCATGCAGCCTGTTCTCCTATATTGCATGTTCTTCCCAAACTCCGATTCATCTGAAACTTTACCCCAACATAAACCAATAACTCTGAAATCTTCATGTCAAATTTCAACTGGATTCAATAGTTGGATTTAGAGTTATGGTTAATAGCGTAAAACTGGATAATAGAAACTTTTACGCCAAAATCTAAATTTGACCTTACTTGGATCGTATCATTCCCTCTCTATTTAAGACGATTCATCCTTGAATCACCAACAGGTTTTATGGACAATTCCTTAGCCTCTGGTTTCAGCCATTGAAGTTCTTTTCTTACACGTAATTGTCCGTCCTCTTTCATTTGTTATACCTTTGGCGCTGAATTAAAGTTCTCCATTCTTCACGTTCTTTATTTGTTTCTTTATAAACCTTTACAAGTCGTTCAACCTCGCGCTCTTCATCATAAAAGCATTGTGATCATAAATATTTAAAACTCATAACCTCTGTTTCTCTTCCTTATTCAAATTGAATCTCCTCTGATCAGCGCACCTTAGCCTTTCGGCTCTACGCCGCTATTTGCTTTCGATTCAGCCTCAACCTTCCTCACATCTTGGATGCTTGTGCCAGCCTCGCTACCATGTCTCTCCACCCTATCAAGTCTGTCACACACGTTCCCCATCATAAAATTCATCATCTCCATCATTTGTGTCATGGCTTGCATTTGGAAATTAAGATCTCTCTCAGGAAGGGGTGGTGTATTGTTTTAATCTGACATGATATTACTCGTGTTTTGCTCAAACACTCTTAATATCCTCACACCTCTCGTCTCTCCTTGCGGTTCTTGTGGAACTGAAACCAACACCAAATAGAACCAACTTAGCAGTGCAATTCAAATATGTATATTTGACTCAAGAAGCAATTAAAACCAGAAAAGAAGCAAAACAAAACCGCGATGATAGTCTCGCAAGTAGCAAGCAAATCTATCCAAAATATGAACGAAATTGAAGACTCGAATAGAAACATAAATGAAATATGCTAGATATGTTGAAAATATACTGCAAAAAATGAAAACAATAGAAAGAAAGCGAATTTCAAAAATTGATGCAAAACAAATTCGTTTACGATAAGTTAAGTCCGAATTTGGAACCTAAAGTAAATGATGTCCAATTAAGCTAATGATACGGTTCAGCCTTGTGATACGAACCAAGTAAGGTCAGATTCGGGTTTTGGCGTAAAATTTTCTACCATTCAGTTTTACGCCATTGAGAATAACTTCAATTTCAACCGTTGGATCGAGCTGAAACTTTACCAGAAGATTCCAGAGTTTTTTGTCTATGTTGGGGTACATTTTCAGGAGAATCCATGTTTGGAAAGAACTTCCAATATAGATCCGAACAAGCTATACGAATTATGTTATTTACTTCCTTTTAATTTGTGGACTTCCTATTTGGCAAGTATCCTTTTCTTACAAGGATGTGGGAGCTTGTTTTGGGAATTTCCTAGTTCCACAAGGATCTTTAATGAGTGCAATATAATCTCCAAGTGTGGCAAGGATTCATTAATGTTTCAGAATCCTTTTCTTATAAGGATTCCTTATTAATTCTAGCTACACAAGGAAAGAAGGGCTGGTGGTATTTAATGACAAGTTAGTCATTTTTATTATTTTCTTTCATGTTTGGGCTTACTTAATACTTTGTTTTCAGTTAGGATCCAAGGCTTGTTTGGATTAAGTTATGGGCTTTTCAGTTTAGGGTTTTGGGTCAGTTTTGAGTGGACCTCATATAAGTTCACATAAGGGGTCCATTAGGGTTAATTTTTCAAGAACTATTTAAACTCATGTAAGCCAAAATTTCGGCAGCTTTGATGATAATTACTTCTGAATTTTTCAGTTTTAACATATGAGAGTGATTCTTGCATTCTTCAGTTCTTGAACGAACTGAATCTGACTTACCGAAGATTAACTGGCTTTGTGGCGTCATTCTACTCAATCCAATAGTGTTGGTGCCTTGGGGCAGGTCTCCATTGTGTCACACTCTTATCAGACCTATTTCGGCTTTCCGGGATCAGGTCTCAATCTTGATTGTGGGTTGCGTGACCACATGATCACGAGGTTCGCATCAGTTGGTATCAAAGATAGGCTCCGAAACAAGGTCATATCCTTCTGTTATTTTTGTTTTTTTTTTTTGTGTTCCTTTAAGTTTTTTAGTGTTTGCGTCCATCTTCTTGTTCTTCGTGTCTGCGTCATTTAAGCAAAAAGAAAAAGTTATATTTTATCTTGTTACTGTCTCTAATCATATCAGTATATTAAAAAGAAAGAGAAATAGGGATTAGTTGAAATTTGAGGGATCATTCAATTTTTGTCGTGGAAACACAACTCTTGGTGAATCATAAACAAACCACCTTGAAATCAGTTGAAACTTCATATTCACTCTATTGGGGGTGAGATTGCATCATATGTCAAATTTAAGATTATTCTGATATTCTTTGCTTGAGGTTTTAATTCGAGGTTCAATTCTGCCGTAGAAACACTACTTTACGAGGTTGTTTTAATTCGAGGTTTTAATTTGAGGATTAATTAATTATGACATTATGAAGCCAATTGTTCTTCTATAAGTCATTTTCAGTTCTTTAGAGAACCATGGAAGGGAGATTATCCCACTAACACACAACAAGTGCGGCAAACAAGAAGTTTTATTAATCTGAATTGTCTAACTTACATGTTTGGTTACACCTTTATTTATACTAACTCTAGACTTAAAAAAAACCCTTGTGGATCCGCCTTAGGTGGACTTATATGAGGCCCACTTCTAATTGACCCAAATAAGTAATAATAACCCAAGGACTAACAAGAAAATAATAAAAATCTGAAAATTAATATCCTAAATTTGATAGGATCAGATTTGATGCCCTTTAGAAGTCCCATATAAGCCAGGAAATCTGATATGAAGATAGAATTAATTCTGAAATCTTCTTTCCTTGTTGTAGGTTGGATGAATAAGGAATCCTTGTAAGAAAAAAAATTCTGAAACATTTATGAATCCTTGCCACACTTGTAAACTTTATTGCAGCTCATTAAAGATCCTTTAGAGGTAGGAGATCCCCAAAACAAGTTGCATGTCCTTTTAGGAAAAGGATCCTTGCCAAATAGAAAGTCCACAAGTCAAAAGGAAGTAAATAACAAAATTCATACAGCCTCTGTTGACTAGTATGGTGATGCCTTCCTGACCTTCGATTGACCTGAAAGTTTAACCCAAGGCAGTACAACATGTCAGGAGACTCCCCATAAAATTTCAGCCCGATCCAACAGTCAGATTAAGAATTATGACTGCTGCCATAAAACTGGATTTGACCTTACCTGGATCGTATCACAAGTAAGTCATAATAACCCTAAGATTAAGAAGACAATAATAGAAATCCAAAAATTACTATCCTAGATATGCTAGAATCAGATTTGGCACCCCTAAAAAATCCAAAATAGACTAGAAAATCTGATTTGTTGTGGAGACCTCACTCTAGAGGACGTGATGATGTTAGAAGAAGGTTATGCTGCATTAAGCTCGTGGTGGGGGGGGCGGCTCTTCGAAACAACCTCCTCTCAACATCGATTTAAATGCCCCAAAGCAAGAGCTTACCCCTCAGTTGGAATCGGCTAACGGATGAGATTCGGTGGTGGCAAGCTGAAATTCTGGAGTTGGAGCAAGAACGACCAAGAATCGTCGAAGCTTTTCTCCTAAGATAGTGGATTGTCTTCCTATTTACTCTTTCTCAATGTAGGCTAGAGTAACTTCTTTCAAAGCCTGGCCTTTCTGCCCCAAGGCAAGCATTCCACGCAAGCTAAGTAGCTTTAGATCTTGACCGTTTTGCAAGGGATCTGGAAAGTTGAATCTTGAGTTTTTAACCCGAGCCCCCTTTCAAGCTGATTGGATTGATTGCCTATGCTTCCTTCCTTGCCGCCTCTCACCATTCCGATAAGAAAAGATCATTGAAATACAAATAATAAAAGAAGAGAAGTAGCTGCCTCTACTGGACTATTGGACTATCTACATCAAGCCCTATTACAGTAGAATAAAAAAAAGGAAAAGAAACTAATGCTACTACCGATAGCAAGGAATGAGACTACTACTAGCGGTACCAAGCCAAGGTTGAAATGGGAATCACGGGCCCCGAGACTTTGATCAAGCTGAAGGAGGAGCAGCTTGAATAAGGCTTCCATAGGAGTTTGAAATTCAGTGGAATTAATTCTAAAGTTTTCTTGCTTTGTTCTGCTTGGTTTCCTTGTTTTGCATGAACAATTAATAAAGAAAATCTCTCTTTTATACATGCCAATTTAGTTTCATTCTTAGACTAGGAGAATCATTAATTAATCCTTCCTAACTTAGAAAATCAGATCTGACAATCCTTTGATGCACACGAATTTGGCTCTTCTTGGACTTGGATTAGATGAATTAGAGGTCGTCGTTCATGCTCCCTAGGTCCCCAGCTTCTCTAGGTTCATTTTGCTCCATATGTTCTAAACATGCCTATTTAATGCATCTTTATGCTTCTTTGCCCTTTCTCTTGTAAATGGCCCACTTGATACCTCCAATGAAACTTTAGCACGATTAAGCTTAGTGTTGGGTTGATCTGCATCAAGTTTGTTGACAAAAAGACAGATGCGGGTGAAGATGTCTATGATTTTGCATATGTTGGCCAAGGAATCAGGTTTGGATCAAATAGGGATAGGAGGAATTTGAATTTTCATGGCATGGGGAATTATGAAGATGTGGATGGGGAGATGGACTCCATTAAATTGGAAATTCTAAATTTCTAAAGTAAAACGACCCCGAGGCTTATTTAGAGTAGGAGAAAAAGGTAGATTCAAATTTTTTTATTACCATAGCTATTCTCAAAGAAAATAAGGTGAAATTTATGGTCATTGAATTTACGGAATATGCATTGATTTGGTGGGATCAGATTGTAATTAGCAAGAGGAGGGATTGGGAGCGACCCGTTCAGACTTTTGGGGAGATCAAAGTCTTAATGAGTAAATGATTTAAGTCAAACCACTATTATAAAGACTTATATCTGAAGTATTGGTTTCCCTAACGAATCTAGTGAGGTTTCGGTTTTATGGTCGGTGGCTAGCCTGTAGCCATCTGTTGTTTTATGTTTCTGTTATCATTGTAAATTTGGGGTATGCCCCTTATAATGTTTGTATCTTCTTCTTTTAATACATACGTCAACTTACCAAAAAAAAGACTTATATCTGAAGCAATAAGGTCTGAATCAGGGTTCTAATTCAGTTGATGAATATCATAAAAAAATGGAGGTAACAATGATTCAGGTCAATGTTGTTGAGAATAAAGAAGCCATCATGACTATATTTCTTAATGGGTCGAATCGAGACATCGCCAATGTTGTTGAGCTATTACACCATATGGAGCTCTATACATGATTACAAAAGGTGGTGAGATGACTTAAAAGGAAGGGACATGTTCGGCCAACGTTTAATTCGGGTTCCTCATCATCTTGGGAGCTGAATCAGAGGAGAGAGTGATGCGAACGTTGTGATCACATGGTCACGCAACCCGCACGCAAAGACACCAATTCCCGGAAAACCAAGTAAATCAGGTTTGATAGGAGTGTGATACAAAAATAACTTGTACCTAGGCACCAACACTATTGGAAACGAAGACCCCCACCCAACGAATATTGATTCGTGAACGAGAAGTATAAGGATGATGCCACGAAGATAGTTGTTCTTTGATAAGTCGTTTTCAGTTCTTTAGAGAACCAAGGAAGGGAGATTATCCCACCAACACACAATAAGTGCAGCAAAGAAGTTTATTTATCTGAAAATTGCGTAACCTTACATGTTTGGTTATGCCTTTATTTATACTGACTCTAGACTTAAAGAAACCCTAATGGACCCCCCTTAGGTGGACTTATATGAAGCCCACTTACAATTGACCCAAATAAAAAATAATAACCCAAAAACTAAGAAGAAAATAATAAAAATCCAAAAATTATCATGTTAAATATGTTAGAATCAGATTTGTTACCCTTAAGAAGATTTAAATAAACTTGTAATTTCAACTGCACCATAAGGAAAAACATTAGAAACAACAAAGGGTCCAATCCTACGAGAGCGCAACTTTCTAGGAAAAAGTTTCAAACGTGAATGATAAAGAAGAACTTTGTCTCCAACATTAAACTCTTTTTTTGTAATCATTTGGTCATGGAGACTCTTAGTCTTTTCTTTATAAATAATTGCATTCTCATAAGCATCATTTTGTATTTCTTCCAACATAATTCCAATCTTTTTATGCACCAAAAGGATAGGTGCCACCCATTCACTGTTCGTGATGAGGTAAATGACTCCTGCATCATGGTGGACAATTTGCAAAGCTTGCAAATCCAATGCTGAGTCATGCATGTTTTGGGGAACACATATATGCCTCTCCATCTCTTCTATCTTGGTAAAATCATAGCCATAGCTCAAAGCTACGCTTAATCCATC
>Ga0325410_1001561_pt1 | contig 25359 bp, 18 predicted proteins | sample PopdelMetagenome_16_FD_206182 | JGI IMG/M metagenome (GOLD analysis project Ga0325410, IMG submission 206182) | Populus deltoides microbial communities from Bellville, Georgia, United States - Xylem-PdIQD-R3 | ecosystem: Host-associated > Plants > Phyllosphere > Stem > Wood/Secondary xylem...
TAAGTTACGCCTGGCGGTGATATACGCCATTGCTGCTTGACAACTCTGTTTTGAAGATGGTTTCTATCGATTTTGGGGTTTTATTGGCATCGCCAAATTGCAACTGATTTTATTTGAACTTTAATGTCACAAAAACTATATAAAAATTATTGTGATAACTTTTAAATATTATAATATTAGTTAAAATACAAACAAATTAATCCGAATCTTTATATTAATAAAAAAAAATTATTATTATCAAAATAGTTAACACTTCAAAGCTGACATAGGTTTACCTTCGTATTATTCTTTTAAAAATCTTTAAAATAAAATAATGTGTAAATAAGTATTTTATAAAAACTAGTTTCAATAGTGTAGTAAATTAAATAAGTTACTCTTTGATTTATTTTTAGATATTAAATTTTATTTAAAATTCAATCATTGATACTTAAAATATTTACAAAAATAAAATTTCATTAAAACTTTTAAATTGAATTCAATTCAAGTAGTTTTAAATAAATTGCTCAAAATTAATGTAGGAAAATATCGTTCGGGGGAGGGTACTTGTTCGTAACTAGCTAGTTGTACTCTAGAAGATCCTCAAATTACACTTATAAGATAATATTTGAGTCAATTTTATTATTTTTCTTATATATTTTTTGAATATTTAGCTTAATTTAAAATTTTGCTTTTGACTTTCCTATTTCTTATAGGATTATGGTTTTTTTTCCTGTCAATTTTTAGCATATTTAAAAAGTTATAAATATCTTAAAAGAGGTAACCTATATTAGATAAAAAAAAAAATATTCAATAATACGGTGTAAAATCAACCAATTCTATCTTTTTATTTATTTTTTTTATTTTTGATGTTTTCTTAAGTTGTTTTAGTATGCATCAAAACCATTTTCGTATCTATCTGGTTTCAAAGCAAAATTTATTTTCTAAAAAAAAATTACAAATATTTAACTCCCATTTAATATTTTTAATCTATTTAGATTTTATTTTTAATATTTAATATTTAGATTTTATCAAATATTAGGATTTAGTTCCTAATTATATTTTTTTATTTAAAAAAAAAAAACAAAAAATTATAATTTAATTAATAAGAAGATTGAGGATTCGTGTGTGGAAAGGACGCTAATATTGATAGTAATGATGGTGTATCATTATTGGTAATAAGAAGAGTGCAATGCTGGTTAAGGGTGTATTTGAAAATGCGATGCAAACCATATTTTTAAAATTTGTAAATTTTTTTATTTAAAATGAATTTTTTTTTTTATGTTTTTAGATGTGTTGATGTCAAAAATAATTTTTAAAAATAAAAAAACTTTATTTTAATGTATTTTTAAGCAAAAAAAAAACATTTTAAATCGTTACCACTATCACAATCCCAAATAGATACTAAGTATACGGGTAATAAGGTGGCACGTCTCTAAGAGGCGTAGCGTGATGGCAAAGGGTTTGAGATCTGCACAGCAGGTCTCGAGTTCAAGTCAGGGCGTGCACCTCTTGTAAGAGCTTGAGACAGCCGGGGTTTTACTCTCTCACCTGGACCCACAAAGTGCGCTTTCCGGGAATGTGAGGTTTTCTCGAATCCAAAAAAAAAAAAAAGTAATAAGGTGGCACTGTTTATAATTTATCAGCTAGGATGGTGATAATGATGATATTTCGTTAACTTTGAAATCAGTTTGCATGTCATGTTCTAGCTGTATTGTAATTAAAGAAATAGTGATCTTTATTTTTTTTTTTTCTTTGTATTATCTTTTCTATAATAACTTTTATTATGAGTTATTTAGTTACTAAATAACTAACAACTATTTTTCTATAAAACTATCAATGATTATATAAAAAAATGTTCTACCTGTACTAACCCAACTGTAGAATACACGATTCTTCATTGTTTCATAGTCCTGTTGGGGAAATTGGACGTGGATAATTGGTAAAGTCATCGTTAATGTTTGTTCAAAGTCCGAAGAAGAGGTTATAATTTTCAATACTTGTATAGATGATTGAGAAGATTATGCATTTCGTAGTCCTTCGAGAGGACATTGATTTGGATCTACGGAACATGAATGGTGGTATAATGTCCTAGTTACATATAGGTTGATGAATTGAGGTTTGTTGATATTTTTAAAGTTTATGTTATATTATAGTTTTAAATTAATTAAATTTTTTTATCAATCTAATATATTTTTTTAAATTAAAATGATATCATTTTGATTTTTTTTTAAAATTTAACTAATTGATAGTTAAATTTTGATCCAGTTATCGAATTAATCTGAGTATTTAATTAGATTAAGCTGAATCAATTAAATTTCAAGTTGACTCGTAGATGCATTGAAGGGCAATACTGCAAATGAAAAATTTAGAGGCACCCGTTTGCATTTTAAGGATCTAATTCTATACTAGTATTCAAAAAAGTTTTATTTTGGCCGATAGTTTAATTTAACCATGTAACCATTTTACAATCAAACAAACGAATGTAAGGAAGCTTTCTATCTATTCCATTGTATCATCATCACATCATAGCATCTATAATTACATAAAAAAAAGGGATCGTCATCCATGAATGGCAACTATCAGCAACAAGCGGGGCACCTCCTAGTTCTGATACTGATACAGCTGATTAATGCAAGCAGAAAAAGGTCATCTCCTCTATCGTAAGCAGGAAGAAAGAGATTTCCAACTATCGGCAAGGTGATGGAAGCCAGCGTAATTTGATTTTGCATTGGTGCACACAGAGCTGATTTCACGACTGTGCTCTTTTTCTCCATTCAAATTGATGTTTGACAAGCTAACTCTTTCACAGGGAACAGTCTGGCTGCACTTAATGTTTACTCCAACAACTGAAGTGGATGTTCCTCTAATGTTCTGGTCGCATCACTGAGCTTTACCCTTGATGCATGCAAAGAGAATTGAAGAGGGCAAATTCAGATTAAACTGATATACTCTAGCACTCCAACTCATGATCGAAGGAGGAAAGCAGCTTGTTAAAGGGGTTGATATCATAGTAAAAGATGTTCCATTAAACTCAAGCCAAGGAAGTCAAGAACGGCAACCATCACTTGGAGTCACCACTAGCCATCAGCCATCAGTCATTAGCTACCAGCCATCAGCCACCAGCCACCAGCTGTCAACCGACTTCACAAACTGCCAGCCGCCAGCCACCAGCTGTCAACTGCCTTCAAATCGCCAGCAGCCTTTTTTCAAGCCGCCAACTAAGATTTTTTCTTTATTTTCAATTTGTGTATAAATAGGTGTTATTATTAGTACGTGGATGAGATAAGAAGAGTGAGAGAAGAAAGAAATATTAGAGAGAAAGAGAGGGGGCGTGTATTGAGCTTTTGTTTACTGTGTAAGCTTTTTTGTTGTTGAAATAAAACCTTGTGTTTTATCCCCTTTGAGTATTTCAAAGCCACCACCAGTAGTTTCTCCCATAAAAAAAAAAAGAAACGAACCGAATCTTTGTTTCCATAGGATTGATCAATAATAACGGGGTTTTTTAACACTGTCCTGGAGAAGTATGCCTGAAGCCTGGCTTGGAGGTGATCCTGCTTGTGTTTTTATTCTGATTCCATTGTCCGTGTTATTCAATGTGCAGTTTTTCACAGTGATTCCTCTCACATCCTCCTCATCGTGGTACTTTCCAAGGCTACCAATACTGTTACATATGGAAACGTAAATTACAAGTTAATTAGCTGCAGGTTACTATACTAGTTAATTACAAATGCATAATTACTGACTTTAAGTGTGTGCCCGTGTGTGTGCAGCTGGAACATTGAATAGATAGATACAAATTAATTACCTGATACCATGTCCAGGGCCACAGGTTACATTTCTGATGCGGATATCGGTGCATCCACGTATTCGATCCACTGGATGGGATTGGCTTATATGGATTCCATCAGTGTTGGGGCTGTCGTCAGGGGCAAATATACAAACATTTTTGGCCTTGATGTTCTGGGACAGAACGATGGATATGTGGAAACCCATGGGATTGACAGAGGTGATCTGTCTTATAATCCCATTGACTACATGATTGAATTAATTTGTAGACTGCACCACAAATAAAATAAAATAAAAAGAAGAATCATTATGAAATTGCAATTAATCCCAACATTCTCTAATTACTAATTAGTTAGTGCGTGCGTGTATGGATCATTATGTCAAGATAATTAATCACAACATTCTCTAATTACTATAAACTTGGCACCACCGTCGCTGACATTGTATTTCCAGACAGCATTGCCTTGGCCATCAACAGTGCCGGTACCAGTAACCAGGAAGCCATTGATGTTTTCAAACAAGATCCAGAAATCTTCTTCGTACATGCTAGGGTCTGGTACAGCTTTCAGAGTTACTGCAATTTGAACCTTAATGGTCCCTGAAAGATAGTTGCCCCTATCAAGAAGGTTCCCTTGGGGATAAGTAGCCTTGCCTTTCCCCTATAATTGCATGCAGCCTTCCATGCTCGGATAAAGGACCGCAAAGGTCAAACCCATAATTCAATCAATTTCACCAAATTTTCTTTATGAGAAAATCAAGGGCAAGTTCAGATGTATATGCCACAAATTATAATAGCTTAAACCCCTAATTATCAAATGTGTATTTCTTCTAAAAGAATTAAATTCATGCCATTAATATGCTGTTAATGTCATGAATACTTGTACCCTTGTAATTAAACTTTGCTTCCTGCTTAGCTTAATTAGTACTTACAATCCAAAATACTAAACCAGTGTGTTATCCTCTCTTCCAGGATGTGCTCCATAACGTAACACGTTAAACACTCTCATTGGGATCTTTTCTGTCGGCACGTCCATGGTGCGTGCCCCAGAGCCTTCGAAACAAAGGAGGCCACTATAATGCACAAAATGAGTGAGGCATTTGCCGAGGATTTCCATGTAAATAATATGGCCATTGCCATTATATCCAATTCAAGCTAAATAATTTGTATATCTTTCTCTCTATCAACAACATCTATAAAAGCTTCAACTCGATGATTAAAGATGGTTATTGTCTGATGTTGTAATTGTGAGAAGCTCTCTTACTTTATACCCTAGTTTATTGGAGGTTTAACTGAATCGATAGATGTTTACACCGTGTTTTTTTTTTTTCTAACAAAACAGTTTTGTACTGTTAAATGCTACCTGTACGAAGGAGGTTTAAGTGCATAAATAGATATTGTGTTTGGTCTGTACGTAGTTAGGTTGCAGTGGTTCTGTTCTATAATTAGCGTCAGTTTACCTAGGTTTCTATTTCTATAATTAGCCAAGACACAAATTAAATGCTATCCTTAAGCTTTTCCCCGAATTATAGTACTGATTTAAATAACAAGCTCATCAAATTAAGCAATTAAGAAAATTTTAATTTAATTTTCTGGAGAACCTTTCTATTACTGGAAAAATAAAAGAATCTGGTATAACTGTTTTTTTTCCTTGGTAGTAACATCCTTAGGAGTCCATCAATCTATTTGCAGTTCCAATCTTGGGGTGAAAATAGGCTAAAATTAAGTCATAGGTCAAGCTGTTATTGAAGTGATGATATGAAGGAATTTTTTGCATATCCTCGGAAAATTAATTGAACCAGACACATGGACACGTGCATGTTACAAGTAAATCAACTCTATGGGAAAATGCTGTTTACACACTGTCGCACCCTCGCATGGTCGTGGCAACCCTCCCTGGGAGCGGGGATTCCATGTCGGGGTCTCTGTTTTGTGAAAAAGGGAGTCGTCACCTAGTATTATGGTCACTAGAAAACCTAACTGGTCTTTCAGAGATTCTAAGGCAAGGGACTGGTTGCGTAAAGGAAAGATATTAACACCCTTAGTACGCCCTACCTAAGATAAGCTGCTTGGTGTTTGGTTTACCTTGCTATGGTGTTGGTGTTCTCTAATCAGTTTTTCTAGGATAGGTTTGCTATGATAAATGGACTTGGGTTCAAAGTCTAAAAAAAAGAATCCTTGGTTAATGTGGATCACACCTTTAGATACGTCTAGAAAGTACCAAGGAGAACCAATGCAGATCTCTTGAAATTTGTGTTTGATTTAGACTAAATTTATAACCTACGATTTAAGAGATAATTAAGATATAAATCTAAGGAGATTCAATGTGCTTTAAAAGCTCATTTTTCCCTTGGTATTTCAAGTGTTCGCCACTAGTAAATCGCAAGGAAGAAGAAGAAAAAACTAAGTTAGAAATCTAAGGAAATTCAAGGTGCTTTAAAAGCCCTTTTTTGCCTTAGTATTTCATACTTTCACGGCTCGTAAACCATGGAGTCAAAATTTAAAATGTCTCCGATTATAATCGAGGCTTCTTTCAAAGATGTATGATGACTTATTATTTCTAGAAAAATATTTTGGATATTAACCACTTGGTTTTTTTTATCCAAACATTAAGAGTGAATAATAACAGGTTATTCCCAATAATATTTTGGATATTAATTCCTTTGGGATTTCTTTATCCAAATATAAATGGTGAATAAAGTCTAGTCCCCCAAAAATAAAATTTTTGTATTTTTGAAATATTGGCCAACACCCTTTGGAGTTTTACAAACATGTTGTAAAATCCAGAATGCAAGAAAATAATTTTTGTGTTTAAGAAATCCATACTAAAATACATTTTCTTTTAAACTTTGAATATTTGTTTTTTTTTAAAGAATGAAATTCAAAATATGTTAGGGTATTAGTCGTATGCAGCATCCAAGAAAACATTTCTATATTTTTTCAGAAAACCCAAACATCACAGTTAATCATAATTAAAGACGACAAACCATGCACATATACATGTATTCTCAAAATTTTGCAAGAAGAAAAAAAACTGAACAATTCGAAAAAAAAACAAAGATGGCCCCTCAAAGCTAATTCTCCTCAAATAAAATTCGGTATATCCTAAAACCCCAAAATCAAACTCAGTCACTGTTCAAGTGAATTATAATTCACTTGAACAGTACACACAAATGCTGTCATTCAACAGCAAAGAGGGAAACACGTCCCCTAAACCTGCCCGAAAGATTACTGCAAATGCAAAGGGGTTTCCCCGTATTTCTCTGGACCAAAGCTTTATTTAGGAGCAAAGATACCCCATCCCAGATTATAAAGCAGAAAAGAAACACCCGAACAGAAGAGTGGGCTGATAACAGCCCCCCACGGTTCCTCATGCACTAGAGAAAGAGAAAAAAAAAAGGAACCCGCAAACTCTAACATAAATAACCGTCTAACCTCAAAGCCACAGAAGGAAACAGAAGACAAGCATTCATTGTATGGAAAAAAAATAGAAAATGAAGGTGCAAAGCCAGAAGACAAAACAAGTTTTTTAAAACATCAAAACAATCAGATTTATATGCGGCGGCGGGGAGAAAGTTGAGACTTACCTGCAAGTCTCACTAGTTTTGGCTGTAGAAGATGAAATACAAAACCAAACGATCGTTTTTGTCAAGGTTTAGCAGCAAAGCTCCTTCTCTATATGATGCAGATCTCCCTCGTTTCTGCAGGTCTCCCCAGTTTTGATAGACAAAAGTTTCTATTAGTGTTTAGCAGCGGAGCTTCATCTCTGTATGCTGCAGATTTCACTCGTTTCTTCTCCTCCTTTTCTCCTTTTTTTCTCTCCCTTTTTCCTCTCTTTTTCTTCATCCCCTTTTTCCTCCCTCTTTCTTCCTCCTCTCTTCTCCTAGCAGAGGAGGTTTATATAGCCTAAACGCAGCTCTTTTTAGGAAACAAAATACACTAATCTAGGATACAATTTCGGGTGGTTTACAATCAGATAAAGCAAGTTAGGAAACCAGAATATTTTGATTGATATTCTGCTGATTCCATTGATTATTATCAGTGATCAAAGGGTGCTGCAGCTCCTTTCTTTCCTTCCACAGCTGGCATCATGAGGCATAAACTGTTTCCTTTGGACTGAGGCAGAAAAACGTGGTCTGCAGCTCCAAAAATCAAGCGTGATGATAAAGGAAACTAGCAGGAATTTGTAGAGAAAAGGAAATAATTGCATATGGGGAGGTTTGTGCAGAGAAAAAAGAGGAAAAAAATCAGACGGGGGAGGGTTGTGTAGAGAAAAATGAAAGAAATCAGACGGGATAGTTGTGCTAAAAAATGACCATGAACAGTACCATGCTAATTAAATCCTATGGGCTGTCTCGTACGCAGTGTGGTTTATAAAAATGAAAGATTGCACGACGTCGTTTGAAGAAGCAAAAATATTCCCCTGGAAAAAAACTCGGGCTGGAATCCTTCTTACGACAGGATTCTCTACTTTTCCACTAGATGTTCAAATGAGAATATCTTAAGCTTATGATATCAAAATCAAGCGATTCAAAAGCCCAAATTCATCAGCATGTACAGATCTACAACTTTCATGAAGGATTCAAAGTGAGATAAATTTGTTTTGAAGAACAAAATCTGGCCGTAACCTGGTTGATCTAAAGGGATCTCCTGATCTGATTTCAGAAACTAACAATGTTGGGCATCCCAATGTGACTAAGAGTCTGACATAAGAACAGTGGGCCCTAGGACCCAATAAAGGTGCATATCAATTATTTAACTTGTCATGAATGATAGAATATAGCTGGGATGGTCAAATATTGCACGAAACCAAGTCAGAATCAAAGCCTAAGTTGGAACAATATTGGTATTACAAGCAGAATTGCGACAACAACAGAATCAATTTTTTTAGTGCAAATTCTGAGTGATTTATCCAAATTTAAAGACTAGATAAAGAAGGGACTAGTTTAGCATCACGAAGACTCTTAATTAATCTAAGAATCCTAACGATTTCGACAACGAAGGGGAAGGATAAAGAGAGTAGAAAACAGTTGAAACGGGATTTGAAAAACATTTTTTTCTTCTCTGCTTTTGTCAATCTTCCAACAAACATGAACTAAACTCCTGCAGTCGGTTCAAGGGGGTACACACTATTGGGCCGAGATTGGCCCAACCCTTTTGGGGCTGAGTTCAGGCTAGTTAGTTGGGTTGGCCCAGCCTAGCCCATCTAATATTATATTATATATTATAATGTATTTATATTATTTATATATATTTAGAGATATATAAAAAAAAATTTAAAAACAAATTCTAAAAAATCCTTAAAATTTTTTTGTTGATTTTCCTACATATTTTTATCAAAATTGTTTAATACTGATTTGTATTTTTATACCGTAAAGATACAAATCAAGTATTAAAATACCCGGTTTTCGTCGAGACATCAAAAAAATAAAATATAAAAAAAATGTTTTGTATCATGCATACGGCCTAGTCTCTCAAAAATAAAGAAAAAAAATCATCACATCATATTTTCATACAACAAAGAAAATTTCAAAAAAAAGTATGTATTAGTATGCACTTTGGCTGTAACAAGTTTGTCAGAGCCATGAGAACTAGGCCAATATTTCAAAAATTCTCAAAAAATCTTTTTGTCTTCTTTTAGTATCTGGATTACGAATTTATACGTAAAAAGTATTCCTGATATTAAAAATATATTTTTCATGTAGACAGTAGAACGGTTAGGTTTTACCCGATAAGATAAAGATCTCCTTACTGAGGAGGACTTTTCTTAAACCATAGACAGACCAACAACTAGAGATACGATAACACCTTAGCTTTTTATCAGACAACCAAACAATGCAGCTTACTTTAGGTAAGGCGTATTTGGGGAGCTAATACCTTCCATTTACGCAATCAATCCCCGTACCAGATCTCTGAGACCAGTAAGGGTTCCTAGTGACCAAAATACGAGGTGGCGACTCCCATTCCATTTTTCACTGATAAAAGACAAGAATTTCTTGTCTCCCCATATTTTCCAGATATAGATATTACACATTTTAGATTTAAAGTCGAAATATTCGCCTTCACGCCGCACACGTGCGACAGAATGGCGACTCCACTGAGGACCTTGTAGACTAAGCTTTGTTTTTGTCTCATTTGTTTGTGTTTTCGTGTGGTTATTGTTAACATGTTTTTCCTTTTGTTATTTGCGTATATGCTTTTAATTTTTTACACCTACTGTTCATGCATTGTATAGAACTGTCTCATGCATCACATACTTTGATTTTGAGAAGCACACACAAGCTTTAAATGAGGTGGGGGATTAGCGATTTGCCCTATGACTATTGGTCAGGGTTCAGATGCGTGAAACACCTAACTCATATCTGAGTGCCTGCTTGGTAATGGTGGGCATACGTGCCTTAACTGTTCCTTGCAACGCCCCCATATTGTCTTTACGAAGAACATCACTGGGCAGATATGAGACCCCTTCAAGACCAGATAGAAAAACTGCCTATTCTCACATAATAAATAGAGCTTGTCCTTAGGATATGTATCTGACGTTCATTTGCATCATGATTAATAATGTTAAATTCATCAATCCAGGTTTTTAAGTTGAAATCATGACTAAGTACCTATCTTTCCAAGAGTTTGGGCAAGAATTTGAGTTGACTCAGGTAGCTGAAGGAAAATGTCCAATAATCGATGCTAGTAGGTTGCCTTGCATTACTAAGATAAATCACATGGTAAATGACTTGGGGAAGTTATTGTCTATTATGGAGTATATTGATGAGACCATTTTTGAAAGGCGATATGGGAGAATAGCACAACTAATGAGGTTACCCGTACAAGCAGCAGCAATCAAAGCCTTACTGAATTTTTAGGATCCTAGTTATCAGTGTTTTACCTTTGGGATCATCGATATGACACCAACTTTGGAGGAATATGAAAGGATTCTAGATTTTCCAAACAACAGTCACAGGATCTACCTAAGGCGAAGATTTGAAGACATAGCTTCAGAGGTAGTCAGTTTATTAGGCTTAGGAAAGATCAGCCAATGTAGAGTTGCCGAGGGGGGTTTTAAATGGAAAGTCATTAAGCTCGAATGAAGAAACATTCTGAAGAAGGCAAGTTGGGAGATGAACGATACAGATTGATGGCCTTTGCCATTTTTGGACTGGTATTGTTCCCTTCCGAAATCGGAGTCATCAGTTTAGAAGCAGCAAGTGTCTTCATAGAATACGAGCGTGACCAGATCAATCCCGCGTCAGCCATTTTGGGAGAAACCATGTTATCACTTAACCACTGCAGAACGCATGGAAAAGGAGCCATGAGATGTTGCATCCCTATGTTGTATTTATAGATTATCAGTCATATCAAAACACCAAGGGACATCTTTAACAACTTTTGGTGGTTTGACCTACGACCGTTAAAGGTTACCATGGATGAGACTTGGAAGAACTGAGATGAGAAAGCATGGATAGATAAATATGCAGCATTGCCAAGGAGCAACTTCAAATGGAAAGCACCATGGATGAACAACGCCATCTTCACAATGAGCTTTGGAAGCAAGATATGGGTTCCCTTGATTAGTGTAACCGGGTACATCAGTTACATGTTCGCCCTTGTAACAAGGCAGTTGGGTGGAATGCAGTATGCACCAAGAACTCTGGGTTTAGCTGATTTCGCCGGTGTATTCAAGCACCAACCATTCCTCGAAGAGATAGAGCTTATCCGACAAGATTGGGAAAGACCCCTAATGGTAAAAAGGGAAGAAGGGAGCAATTTTGAAACATCATTCAACCAAAATTATGCAGTTTGGAGGAATGAAGCGCTTTCTGAAGTGAGGGATTTCTCAACACAAAAACATCCAGAATCAGCGATAGAGCAACCAAAAAGGAAAAGGACTGATAATGAGGAAGAGTTAAGAAAGCAGCTAGAACGATGTATAATTGATCTCAGCAAAAGTAAAGGGCATCAATAGCTATTAGAATGTCAGTTAGAGGAAGAAAATACGATGAGGGTTTACTTGAACCAGCAGTTAGAAAAATAGGATAAACAGTTAACGTCTTTAAAGGAATGGCAGAAAAGGGTCGAGGTAGTTGAAGAAATAGCAAAAGGGGTCCAGGCTGAGTTAAGGAATCGAATGACCAAATATGATGAGCTAGTTAAGAAGAATGGGCTCACAGAAAAAGAGTTGGCAAAGGTTAAGAGATCAACAAAAAGCAAGATGAATGTTGATAAAGAGGTGATGGATTCCTTGAAGAAAGGAAAGAGCATTCTTTTAAAGAAAGTAGAAGTTGAAAAGGAGAAGAATCGGCTAGCTCAACTTGACATAGAAGAGGAAAGAAGGATCAGAGCTCAATATATGGTGCAACTTGAGGAAGAGAGAAGTGCAAGAAAGGCCGCTGAGTCTGATATGAGAGATTACCAGAAGAGAGCTGAGTCTTTGAAAGGAAGGATGATGGCTTTACAATCTGAGATCGAGATACGAGAAGAAGAGTTCAGGGAGTTGAGAAGGCATTACTTCGAGATGGAAGAGGAGCTGAGTAAGGCTAAGCAAGAACGTCAAGAATGTCAAGACTACATGGACAGCTTTGCAGTTTAAATTAACTCCAAAATAGCCAAGCTGAATATAGAAAAGGAAGAACTACAGAGGGTAAAGGATAAGTTGGCGCGGTCGGAGGATATGGTTCGAGTGTTGGAAAGAAGTAATGAAGCCTTAGGAGCCAGCAACGAGGTGATGATCGCAAATAACACCGTGTTCCATGATAAGATAAGGCATATGACAAAGCAGGTCGAGTAAGCAGCCCGCTATGCAAAAAGTTGCAACAATAAGCCACCCAAGTTGGAAATGATGCTTCAAAGTATCGATAATACATGGGGGCCATCACCTTTTTTATTGGGGACTTAGCTAATAGAGGAAATGCCTTTTAAGGGTAGCGATGCATAAAGCCCTTTTTTGTTATCATTTTGTATGAGCGACTTCTATTTATAAGAAGGCCATGCCCTATTTTTCTTTCTAATGTGTTTTGGTAAGCTACTATAATAAGAACTCGACAAACCCTCCTTTATAGTAATCAGGTCGACTTGGAAATTTTGCCTAAAGGATTACAAAAGTCATGAATCAGCTCTAGAAAAAAAAAATTCACATCATGTGCACCATATTTTCATCACGCATTTTGTTTTTAATTTATCATACGCATTCTAGATTGTGAAACATAGGTCCCACATCCAAAGTCCACCACACCCGGTCCATATCGAGGAGAGCTAACTTAGAGTCACATTATCAGACCGAGTTGGAATCCATAAAAAATGAAGTTTCTCGGCTAACCGACCTACTTGAGCAACTTCTAAGAGCTAAGAATGGGGAGGGAACATTAGCACAACAACCTGAAGGAGCGCCAGCAGCTCACATCCCTCAAGCATCTCAAAACCAGGGGGCAAACTCGGCCAATGAATAACATTTTGTGCCTTTCACCCCTATCCAGCCAACTCATGCTCCAATCACTATGGACTTAATAGCGGAGGGAATCCCGGATAATAGGTCTCCCAGTTTGATGGACCAAGACAAGTTGTTTGCTTTGGAAGAAAGATTAAGGGCAGTTGAGGGTAATGACTGGTTTGACCCTATGCGAGCAGCTGAAGTATGTTTGGTACCAAACATCATGGTGCCAAAAGATTTTAGGATACCAGAGTTCATTAAGTACACTAGGTTGGAATGCTCAAATACTCACCTTCGATCCTACTACAATAAAATGGCTGAAGTAATCCGCGATGATAAATTGCTAATCTATTTCTTTCAAGATAGCCTCGTAGGATCCGCTTTGAGTTGATACATGAGGTTAGATAGTGTCAGGATCAGGAGCTGGAGAGACTTGGTGGAGGCTTTCCTTAAGCAGTACAAGTTTAAGCTGGAAATCGCTCCTGATCGAATAAGTCTATTGTCAATGGAGAAAAGTAGCCAAGAGTCGGTAAGGGCCTATGTGCAAAGGTGGAGGGATGAGGCAATGCATGTCCAACCCCCTTTGATAGAAATGGAGATAGTGACCTTGTTTGCCAATACCTTCAAGGCACCTTATTATGAGCATTTAATAGGTAGCTCCTCTCAGCATTTCTACGATGCGGTGCGCATAGCTGAAAGGATAGAGCAAGGGATTAAAGCTGGGCGTATAGCTGAGCCATTGGAGAAGAAGGGTTTTATTGGAAGAAAGAGGGAAGGTGATATTAACAGCTTGGAAGGTGGATACAAAGGCAAGAGAGTAGATTCTTATAATCCGCAAGTACCTACCTCCCAATTCTCCCACATGAACATTAGCCAACCTTTTCCCCCCAATCAAACAAATAACCAGTTGAACAACCAAAACCACCACCAAAGACCAAACACAAGATACACTTCAGAACAACTGCCACCATTACCCATGCCTTTGAAGGATATGTATGCCAAACTGTTGAGTATTGGGCCTATAGCTCTTATCCCTGCACTACCATTGCAACCACCATTCCTAAGCCCGAATTGACTTGCGAATACCATGCTGGTAATCCCAGGCATGGGATTGAAACCTGCTACACTTTCAAGAAGAGGTTGTTGGAGCTTATTAAGATAGGATGGGTATCCTTTGAAGACAAGCTCAATGTTAATTCAAACCCATTACCTAAACATGCCGCGAGTAGTAGTGGAGTTGGCATGATAGAAGCTGGAAATCAGTGCAAGGTGTTGAAGGTGTCCATGAAGAAGTTGTACGACTTGTTGGTACAATCAGGATTTCTAGAGACAAATGTTGAAAGCCATTTTGAGGGATATGATTATTGTGAGTTCCATGGAAGAGATGGACATCATATTGAGGATTGCATCGAGTTTTGCAAAAAGATTGCAAAAATGCTGAAAATGGGGGAGTTGAGGATTGAACCCATGGAGAGCAAGGGTGAGGTGAGTATGATGGAAGGTCAAGATGAGATGACAGGAGTATGTAAGGTCCAACAAACAGCTAACGGGCCACCAAGGCTAATCTTGGTTAAACCTTTCTGCACAAAAGGAAATCACAATGCCATGCCTTATAATTATGGTTATGCCTCCAACATTCGAACTCCTCTTCCTATGTTCCAAACTAAGATTAGTGGTTTGACTCAGAGTGGTCGTTGCTTTACGCCCGAGGAGTTGCGGAAGGCAAAGGGCAAAGAAGTGGTAGATCTTGACAAAGCACTAGAAGTTAATAAGCCTATAACGGAAGAAGAGTCAAATGAATTTTTGAAGTTGATCAAGCATAGCGAATATTGCATAGTAGATCAACTAAAAAAGACTCCAGCTAGGATCTCCCTTATGTCCTTGATACTCAGCTCTGAGCCACACCGAAACGCCTTGCAAAAGGTATTGAATGAGGTGTATGTACCCCAAGACATTGAACATAAAACCATGGAGCATCTTGTGGGGAGGATCCACATAACTAATTACCTGTACTTCACGGCTGACGAGCTTGATGCTGAAGGTACCGAACATAATAAGCCCTTATACATTACGGTTAGGTGTAAGGGTTGCATCATAGGAAAAGTGCTCGTCGATAACGGTTCAGCTCTTAATGTGTTGCCAAAGCACATTCTAAAAGAAATGCTGAATATGACATAGTGTATATGACAAGAAAAGCCGTAAAAGGGAGTGTAATTGCAGACCATCTGGTTGATAATGCTGTAGAAGATTACGAACCTTTGGGTTTTGATTTCCCCGATGAAGATATATTGTCAATAGAAAAAGAAGAAGAGATGACAGATTAGTGGACCATGTTTTTTGATGGGGCCATGAATGTATATGGTAACGGGGCCGGTGCAGTAATAATCTCTCCTAATAAGAAATAGTATCCAGTTTCGGTTAAACTGCATTTCGAGTGCACCAACAATACAGCTGAGTATGAAGCTTGTATCCTTGGTTTAGAAACGACATTAGAGCTAAAGATAAAGAAGATAGATGTATATGGGGATTCAATGTTGATTATCTGTCAGGTTAAAGGGGAATGGCAGACCAAGGAAGAAAAGTTAAGGCCGTACCAGGAATACCTATCCACACTAGCAAAGGAATTTGAAGAAATTAAATTCACCCATCTAGGAAGAGAGGGGAACCATTTTGCGGATGCTTTGGCCACGTTAGCTGCTATGACTACCATTGATCTTGAATATAAGGTACAACCTGTACACATTGACATTAGAAATGACCCAGCTCGCTGTTGCTTAGTTGAAGGAGAGATAGACGGAAAGCCTTAGTATTACGATATCAAGAATCTTGTGCAGAATTATGAATATCCGGTGGGAGCTTCTAAAATGGATAAGAAAACCTTGAGAAGGTTGGCCATAGACTTCTATTTAGATGGAGAGATTTTATACAAAAGATCATTTGACGGAACCCTGCTAAGGTGTTTGAATGAAACAGATGCTAGAAAGGCATTGCGAGAGGTCCATGAAAGGATTTCTTCAACTCATGCTAACAGTCATATGATAGCAAGGAAAATACAAAGGGCTGGTTATTTTTGGATGACGTTGGAGAAAGACTGCATTGACTATGTCAGGAAATGTCACAAGTGTCAAGTTTACAGTGATAAGGTCAATACACCGCCAGCGCCGCTATTTAATCTAATATCTCTTTGGCCATTCGCAATGTGGGGAATTGATGTGATCGGTCCTGTTAACCCAAAAGTTAGCAATGGGCATAGATTCATCCTCATGGCTATTGACTACTTCACCAAATGGGTGGAAGCTAATTCGTATGCCCACGTAACACAAAAGGTAGTGAAGAGGTTTGTAGAAAAGGACTTGATTTGTCGATATGGTTCTCCAGAAAAGATAGTGACCGATAATGCATAGAATTTCAATGGCAAAATGATAGTGGAGTTGTGTACCAAGTAGAAGATCAAGCATTCGAATTCCTCACCATACCGGCCAAAAATGAATGGCGCAGTAGAAGCCGCCAACAAGAACATCAAAAAGATTATTCAGAAAATGGTAGTCACGTATAGAGATTGGCATGAAATGTTGCCATTTGCTCTCCATGCATACCACACTGCAGTCAGGACCTCGACAGGGACTACCCCATATTCTCTAGTGTACGGTATGGAGGTAGTGATGCCGTTGGAAGTGGAAATCCCATCGTTAAGAGTTTTGATGGATTCCGAATAAGAAGAGGCTGAGTGGACCAAAGTGAGATATGAAAAGCTGAACCTGATTAGCGAAAAGATGATAACTGCAATATGTCATCATCAACTTTACCAGAAACGCATGGCCAAGGCATACGATAAAAAGGTTAGACCACGGTTGTTTCAAGAAAGGGATCTAGTGTTGAAGAAAATATTGTCATTACCTGGAGAAGATCAAAGCAAATGGGCACCAAATTACGAGGGTCCTTATGTAGTAAGGAAGGCATTCTTAGGAGGAGCGCTGATGTTGGCTAGAATGGATGGAGGAGACCTAGCTAGGCCTGTGAACTCCAACTTTGTAAAAAGATATTATGTTTGATATATGCTCCTAAATCAATGAAGCAAAGTTTGGCCATCGACTTCTTTCTTTTTGCATTGATCTCACAACACTCAATTTGTTTTCTAGAAAGAAGAATCTTAAAAGGGGGAAGAGAAGAGAAGAAAGATAAGAATAGAGAATCTTTTTTGCATTAATCCTAACAATGTGTTTTGTGAAAAAAAATTAAAAAAATAAAATTTCACCTCTCGTTATCACATCACTCACTAAAAAGTTTATCATTGGCTGAATGAATTTCTTCTCTATAGAAAAGCCCAGACTAGGATCACACCCCTACATTGGGGGCAATAAATGATGTTTCATGAAAAGTTTGACACATTTGAAATGGGACAGAAGCCTATAGATTTGAAAATTAAGCTAAAGCATTTGACAAGAGCATGACAAAGAAGGCAATGACAAATCATACATTTTCAAAAAAAGCTATTTGTAAAAAGTTGAAGAACTTCTTCTCAAAGATATGATAGGTGGCACGAAAAATGATTCCAGCATACGACTTCAAAAGCAAGCTCATGTCAAGAGAGAGTTTCATGAAATAGAAGAAGATGATGGGACTTATATTTCAAAACCAGGGTAAGAATGCATGCATGGCATCTAATCATAAATCATTGCATATATGTTTTTGAATCGTCACAGGAGGAATCTTTAATGTAATCCAACAAGATTGTGGATGAAGAAAGAATCATTGGGTTAATGATAGCAAAGAATCACGGTTTTGATTTTGGAACAACAATAAAGTGAGGAGAACCTATTAGGAAATTTTCAAAAGAAAATGAAAGGTTCAAACCCTGCCATCAGGAAGAATGACATCGATATCAGCGTTGGTTAAAGGAAATCGTCAAATGGGATTCCAGGTTGACCAAGCTGCAAAAATAGATTTTTGGTTTTGGTTAAAGGAGATCGCTAGAAGGGATCTCAGGTTAACCCAACCGCAATACCGATATCAGCTTTGGTTAAAAGAGGTCATCAGAAGGGATCTCATATTTCAGTTTTGGTCTAAAAGAGGTCGCCAGAAAGGATCTCATATTTCAGCTTTGGTTAGAAGGAATTGCTAGATGGGATTCCAGGTTGACCGAGCTACAAATAGGTCGCCAGTAGGGATCTCATATTTTGGATTTGGTTAAAGGAGGTCGCCAGAAGAGATCTCATATTTTGGATTTGGTCAAAGGAGGTCACAATAAGGGATCTCATATTTTAGCTTTGGTTAGAGGGAATCGCCAGATGGGATTCTAGGTTGACCGAGCTACAAATATAGTTTTTTGATTTTGCTTAAAGGAGGTCGCCAGAAGGGATCTCATATTTAAACTTTGGTTAGAGGGAATCGCCAGATGGGATTCCAGGTTGACCGAGCTACAAATAGGTCGCCAGTAGGGATCTCATATTTTGGATTTGGTTAAAGGAGGTCGCTAGAAGGGATCTCATATTTTGGATTTGGTCAAAGGAGGTCACCAGAAGGGATCTCATATTTTAGCTTTGGTTAGAGGGAATTGCCAGATGGGATTCTAGGTTGACCAAGCTACAAATATAGTTTTTTGGTTTTGCTTAAAGGAGGTCGCCAGAAGGGATCTCATATTTCGGTTTTGGTTAAAGGAGGTCGCCAGAAGGGATCTCATATTTCAGCTTTTGGTAAAAGGGAATCGCCAGATGGGATTCCAGGTTGATTGAGCTATAATTATAGGTTTTTGGTTTTGGTTAAAGGAGGTCGCCAGAAGGGATCTTAGGTTAACCCAACCGCAACACAAATATTAGCTCTGGCTAAAGGAAATCGCCAGATGGGATTTCAGGTTGGCCAAGCTACAAATATAGATTTTTTGGTTAAAAGAAGTCACCAGAAGGGATCTCAGATGGAATTCCAAGTTAGTCTAATCGAAGTTATAAATCAGAGGATCGCTAGATTGGGATCTCAAGATGACTAAGCTTTGGAAGTTCCATGTTGTTTATCTTTATAAAACTTACTACGCAAAACCCCTGCTTCGTAAGTATTATAAAGAGAGAGCATCTGTTGTAACCCATTTTTAGGTCTCCACACAAAAATAAAAATAAATAAATAAATATATAGCCGGAAGAAATTAGAAAAATAATAGGAGGTTGGAGCGCTCAGGAAAGGATCAGAAAAATTGATTAAGGAGGTTCAAAAATACAAGGATTGAAATTTTTTACAATATATACTTGAATGATGAGAGCCCTGTGAGAAAAGAAAATTTAATTTGAAGAGAAAAGTCCAAATAATTGGATTTTATTGAAGGTTTAATTGAATTTATAGAGGGTTTGATTTAAAAAAAAATTGATTTTAAAGTCAATTTGAGCTTTAATTGGAAGAAATTAAAGTTCTGGGGTCAAATTATAATTTTCAAGAGTTGATTTGGTGAAATCAGTGACTTAATTGCATAAATATTGAAGTTTAATGGCCAATTAGGGACTTAATTGAGGAAATCCAAAACCAAGGACCAAATTGGAAAAGGCGTGTAAATATAAGAGATGTAATTAACAAAATCAGGGGCCAAATTAAAAAAATTGAAAGTTTATTGATCAATTGAGGGTCCACTTGCATAAATCAGAGGCCAAGGACTGAAGTGAAAAGTGCGGCCAACTATAGGGGCGGAGACTGAAATTGGCAGGGATGCAATTGAATTAATTCTTAAAATCCAAATTACATTGTGAGGACTTAAAAGAACAAAGGATAAATTAAGGACTGAGTTGGGAAAATATGCTGGCGCCACATTTAAATGAAACGACGCGTTTTGTATAAAACGACGCCTTGTCATCGTAAAAAAAAAAAGGGAAACAGAATGGTGTCATTTTGGGCGACACTGTTCCCCTTTCTTCTTCCCCTGGACGTGTAGCAGGGGAAGAGAAAACATTTTTTTTCTTCTTCTTCTTTCCTCATTAACTCCCTCATGCCGCGCGCTCTGCCAAGCCCCACGCACCCTCATGATGAGAGACCGGGGGAGCCACGCCCACTGGCTAGCCAACCCGGCACCATGGCAGGGCTGCAAAGCCCTGCTCCCCATGCACTGCGATAGGGTGGCAATAGGGACGCCCCTGCTCCCTTTTACACTATAAATACCGCCCCAACACCAGCACGCAAGAGAGGAGGCAGAGGAGAAAAAGGGGGAGACACAGAGAAATAAAAAAGGAAAAGAGAGAAGGGAATGAACCAAAGAGAGGAAAATGAACCAAAAAAGGAAAGAAAACCAGGAAAGCCATAAACAAGAGAGGGACTGTGAGGGTTAGAGGAGAGGGAAAATGAATCGAAAGGGAAAAAAAAAGAACCAACCGAGAGGGACATTGAGAGGTAAAGGAGAGTGGATCGTGAGGGTTAAGGAAAAGTGGTACTAACGTGGTCGGGTCTTGGAAAGAAACATCACCTAAACTAGAACAAAGGGAAAAGGAAACGCAGCAGAAGAAGAGGAGGAGAACGGAGGAGAAGGGAAGAACAAGAGCCTCTTTCTCCACCGCTTGAAACAGTAACGTTATTGCTTGGAGTCGCCGTCCGTGAGCAACGACACCGCCACCGACCTCCACCACAGCGCCGCCAGCGAAGCAGTTCGACCAGCAGAGCACCACCACCTCCGCACCAGTTACACTTTGCTTCCCCCTTTATTTCTTTTGGTTGTCTGAACGTTCTGCATGCAGGAGGATGGGGGGAAAATAATTCCCCCTGGTTAGTTTTCCAACGCTGGGCCAGGCCGGTTCTGGCCCAGCACTAATGGGTTCCTTTCACTGGGCCAAGCTGGTTCTGGCCCAGTTCTGATGTGTTTGTGGGCCAGACTGATTCTGGCCCAGCCCTGCTATTTGGGTCGGGTCTGGCCCGGACTAAAAAAAGAAAACTATCGGCCCAACCCTTTTGGGGCTGAGTCCGACCCAGTCAGTTGGGCCGACCCAGCCTAGCCCACCTAATATTATATTATATATTATAAAGTATTTATATTATTTATATATATTTAGAGATATATAAAAAAAATTTAAAAAAAATTCTGAAAAATCCTTAAAATTTTTTTGTTGATTTTCCTGCATATTTTATCAAAATTGTTTACTACTGGTTTGTATTTTTATACCGTAAAGATACAAATCCAATATTAAAATACTCGGTTTTCGTCGAGACATCAAAAATATAAAATATAAAAAAAATATTTTGTTTTCATGCATACGGCCTAGTCTCTCCAAAATAAAGAACAAAAAAATCATCACATCATATTTTCATACAACAAAGAAAATTTCAAAAAAAATATATGTATTAGTATGCACTTTGGTTGTAACAACAAGTTTGTTAGAGCCATGAGAACTAGGCTAATATTTCAAAAAATCTCAAAAAATCTTTTTGTCTTCTTTTAGTATCTGGATTATGAATTTATACGTAAAACATATTCCTGATATTAAAAATATATTTTTCATGTAGATAGTAGAACGGTTAGGTTTTACTCGATAAGATAAGGATCTCCTTACTGAGGAGGACTTTTCTTAAACCATAGACAGACCAACAACTAGAGATATGATAACACCTTAGCTTTTTATCAGACAATCAAACAATGCAGCTTACCTTAGGTAAGGCGTATTTGGGGTGCTAATACCTTCCCTTTACGCAATCAGTCCCCGTACCCGATCTCTGAGATCAGTTAGGGTTCCTAGTGGCCAAAATACTAGGTGGCGACTCCCATTCCATTTTTCACTGATAAAAGACAAGAATTTCTTGTCTCCCCATATTTGCCAGATATAGATATTATACATTTTAGATTTAAAGTGGAAATATTCGCCTTCACGCCGCACACATGTGACACACACCATCTTCAGCACGTGGGGCCTAAAAATGAGTAGCAACACACACTTTATAAAAAAATATTTTTTTAATAAAAGGTTGATGTAGTTGGGCTTGTGATAATTAGTGATTTTAAGTAGTTAGATGTGGACCCACCATAACTAGATGAGGATCTGTCCCAAATAGATTAGTAGAGATATTTATGGATCAATAGAACTAGGCCTAAGAGGAGGTTTGGTTGCGCTAGACTAGAGTAAAGGCTCAAAAGGGCCATAACTTTTGATTTAATCGTTGGAATCGCTACTCTGACCATCGGATATTTAGATTTTCAAAATCTTTTTTTGGGTCCCTAGTTTTGGTAGTTTTTGTGATTTTCCTTATTATTTTTGAATGTTATGTTATTTTTGGATTTTATTCTTCCTTCCTTTGTAATCTTGGATTTTTATTTTTGTTTTATAGTTAAGGTAAGATTTCTAGCCTATTTATGACTTTGTAAACCTCTTAAGGAGGTAGATTTTATAATTGTTATTCTAGAGAAAATAAAACTTGTAAACTTGTGGTTCACATCGACAACTCCTTTCACTCATGAAGATTCATGTGTTCTTTCTTTGTTTTGCTGTCTTTAGCTTCCATCTACATCAAAGTTTTTATGTTTAATATAGAGCGTTAATATGTTTAAAATAAATAATGAAAAAATAAAAAATTAATTCCAAAGAATCAGGTGATATTGTTGGAATAAATAGAATAAAATATTATTGAAATTTTAGAAAACTGATTGTGTACATTCAATACGTTTGCACCAAGTTACAAACAATAAATCCTTAAAAACAAAGAATATATATAATCATTGATAGCAACATGATTTGAATATTTTATACAATCTAAGTGATTCAACAAGTAAATATTCCGTTTAAAATATTTTATATATAATTCTTTCATACATGCCTTGTGCATAAGGTTGTAGTTTTAATCTTTAAGCCTAGAAAGTTATTTTGCATTTTTTATGTATATGCTAAAACGTATTTAGATAAATTTTCTAAATCACTTTATATGAAACTAAAATTAGTCTTTATATTTCTCATAATCCAATTTTTACCCCCTAAAATTTTTCAAAAAATGTCTTCAAGATCATTTGAAAAGAATCATGTTAAAAAAATATATTTTCAGGAAAAAAATATTATTTTTAGAAAAACAATTAAAAAATTTTTTTATAAGAAAAAAAAGTTTTGGGATGCGATCGAGTAAAAACTTAATTTACAACTGATTAGAAAATCATGTGAACATGCAATTTGGGGTTTAATAGAAGAAAATTGGGAAACATTGACCACAATTGCACAAATTGGAGGACTAAGGACCAAAATAAAAGAAAAAGGCAAAGTTTGGAAGACCAATTGGTCAATTGAGGGTTTAGTTGAAGAGAAGAATTGAAATTAAGGGCAAAATTATACAAATTGGAAAGCTAAGGATCTAAATGAAAGAGAAAGGATCCATTTCCGCCTTCTTGTGCTCCTGTTAGAAAGTCCTATTTCAAGGAATCACCAAATATGGATTTTTTTAATTTTCAAGGTCTCATGGAAAAACTACATGTCCAGGATAAAAGAGTCAACAAAATTCAAGAAGAAATAGGTGCGCAAGCACTCTTATAAAAATTCTCTAGAAGTGCGAGATTGAGGATCATGCAAAAGTGAATATTCCAATTGAGTATTGAGTGAAGTTACTAAAGAATGATGAAAGTGAGCAGATAATTCTACAATATTTACGAGCCTAGTTGAGAGTTTGAGATATTTGACATGCACTCGTTCATATATTCTCTTTGGAGTAAGGCTTGTAAGCAAGTTTATGAAGACACCAACTATGACTCATCTTAAAGCTTTGAAGTAAAATCTTTGATATATCAAAGGTACCATAGATTTTGGCTTATTCTATGGTTACTCTAACTTATGGGTTATAGTGGTAATAAATGGGCTGAAGATATGGATGATAGAAAAAGCACTACGGGTTTCGTCTTCTACATAGAAAACACAACATTCACATGGAGTTCGAAGAAGTAATCTATAATCACATTATCAACTTATGAAGTTGAATATGTAACTGCTATAACATGTGTTTGTCATTCTATATAGCTAAGAAAATTATTGAAAGAGTTTCAAATGCCACAAGAGAAGCCTAGAAAAATTTATTTGGATAACTTATCAGTTATTGCCTTAACAAAGAATCACGTGTTTCATGATAAAAGTAAGCACATTAACATAAGATTTTATTACGTACGAGATTGCATTACAAACAAGGAATTTGAAGTTAAGAATATGAAAACCCAAGGCCAAGTCGCAGATATTTTTACTAAGCCACTCAAACATGATGTTTTTACCAAGATAAGAGATATGTTGGGAGTTATAAGAAATCAAGTTTAAGGGTGAGTGTTGAAAAAAACTAAATTTCTAGATTTTCTGAAAAACAGAGGAATCGATCTACTGGTTAGAAATCAATCAACCAGTAGAATTAAATGAACCAGTTTATCGGTTGAGAATTGATCTATCGGTTAAGTTGGCATAATTAATTATTTTTCCTGTTCAAAATAAGATTTTCTTTTTAATTTCTTGATTGTCTAGAATTTTAAGCTTATAAATAAGCTTGTAATCAGAAGCATGATGCTTAAATGTAATAGAAAAAAAATTATATAAAAGAAAAAAAATTTAATGAAATATTCCTTTCTCTCAAATTTTCTTCAATTTCTTTAACTTTGCTATTTTGAATTACTCTCCGTAAGCTTTTCCTACACTGATTTTTCAACAAACAAGCCACCAGAAAATGTGAATGTAAACACCCAAAGGAAAAAATATATATATATATTTAGAGAGAGAGGGATGATGATGAATGCAGTTTTCGCTGCCGATGCAGAAATTGGCAGCGACGCAGTTTTCGCTGCCCATGCAGAAATCGGCAGTGATGCAGTTTTCGCTGTCGATTCTGGACTGGGCAGCGATGCAGTTTTCGCTGCCGATGCAGAAATCGGCAGCGATGCAGTTTTCGCTGCCGATTCTGGACTGGGCAGCGACGCAGTTTTCGCTGCCGATGCAGAAATCGGCAGCGACGCAGTTTTCGCTGCCGATTCTGGACTGGGCAGCGATGCAGTTTTCGCTGCCGATTCTGGACTTGGCAGCGACGCAGCTATCGCTATGGAATCCGGATGGATAGCCGGGACAAATAAACGACTAGTTTCGGCGGATGGCATTTGAAAACTTGTGTATCTATATGTACTACTAATTGTTACATCAAATACATGAAGAAATTATAATTGTTAATGCTTATTTAATTGCTAGGCCGTTAGTTACCATTATTATTATTATTAAGT
>Ga0325410_1001564_pt1 | contig 25340 bp, 12 predicted proteins | sample PopdelMetagenome_16_FD_206182 | JGI IMG/M metagenome (GOLD analysis project Ga0325410, IMG submission 206182) | Populus deltoides microbial communities from Bellville, Georgia, United States - Xylem-PdIQD-R3 | ecosystem: Host-associated > Plants > Phyllosphere > Stem > Wood/Secondary xylem...
CCCAGTATCGTTGATTGCATTCTGTGAAACATGCTGTGGAGTTGTGGAAACAGTCCCTTCTTTTACAAGCATCTACGGTACAAATATCCTAAGGATGTTGGATTTGGATGCCGGACATATAGTGGTTATGTTGTCAGAGCAAATTTAACTTGCACATTTTTTTTTCTACAACGTTTATAATATTTTTTAGGTCATTTTCCATGCATAATTATTAAGTCCCTTCGTTGGTATGGCCTTGTAAACATATTATCTATCTTGGTGCATTCATACGGAAATAATTTTTCATATTTTAATGTTGCAAAATTTATTAAAATATTATTAATCGGCATATTTGATATCAAATTAAAAGTGAGATCTACTCATTTTTTTGGTTAAAATTATGTTGAAAATGAATCTCTAATATAAACTCATTAATATGAAACATTAACATGAATTAAATAAATTATAAAAAATGAGAAATTGATCTCAAAAAACTGATTGTCATATTTTGATTAAACTTAATACTCTCTACAACTCTATCCGATATAGTGAAGAAACAAAATTTTTTTAATGTTTATAAACTGAAAAATTAAAAAGTTAAAACTACATTTTAAAAGCTGGTTTTGGAGAAGAGAAGTCCTAAGCAAAATGAGCTTTGAACTTAAACTCACACATTTGTTCCAGCTAAGGTCGTGTTAGGTGTGGATTTATTGTAAAATAATATTTTAGACCATAAAAGATTATTTCTTGTCAACTGAAATGTGAACTTGGGTCTAGTCCATGAAAAATAATTTCCTTTAGCCTATTGTTTTATCTAGTTCAACTTATGAATGTTAACAGTCTTTTCCTAAAGTATTTTTTGCAAATCTAAATGTTTTTTTCAACTAAAAAAACTTAGATTTATGACCAATATGTTCAAGTTTAATTTGTGATTTATGGTGGCTTATCAAAGGTTGATAATGATGAGAATTAATTTTGATTATTACCAAAATTAGTTCTTCAACTTTTTAGCTTCTAAATCAACTATAAAATGGGGTGAATGAAGAGTTTAAAATAAGTTTTTTAAATTTTTACACACTTGTTTTCACCTCATTTTTAGCATTTTTTTCTCTTATTATACTTTAGTTTTCCTTTCAAATCTAGAGTTTAGGTTCACTTTGTTGGGAGACATATTGCGAAATGAGGAGCAATAAAACCTCAAGAACAAAAGATTTATCATTGACAACACCAAAAGTTTTATTACTTTAAAGTGCTTCAACAAGTATTTGTTTTAATTTAAACATATATATTTTATTATTATTAGTATGCATGTTAGGACTTTGATTTGAAGTCAATTTGCAAGTTCGAGTAGATGCTTAGTATGCATACTAGAATTATATGATTATATATATTTTGAAAGCATGTTTGCTATGAGTTTTTTATTTTGTATGCTTATAAATTTAAATTTGTACGAACTCTATGAATTTCATGAATATCTTTTATGTTTTGAATGCTTTTGTTATGATAAACTAAACATCCTTATTCCCTAGTTTAATACAATTAATATTTTGATAATAATCTTAAGCCTTTACTTTTATATTAGACTTTGTTTAGTTTATCATGTGAGAAAAAAATATAAGATCAATTGTTAAAGAGGATTTTAGTATCTTTAAAATTTAAGTTATAATTTAACTTCTTTTTAATTTGCTATATTCTCACATATAGATTTATTTTAATAATATATGTTTTAATCTATAACCTTTTGGTTTCTTTATAGCTTTGTGATTTTTTTTTGGTTTAATTTTAGAAGGTTTTTATATATCTTTGTTTTACAGTTATAGTTTAATTTTTTTCATGCAATTTGGATGTTTTAATGCATGTCATATATGTTATTAATTTATAATTTTTAACAAGCTTTATTTATGCATGTTAATATTGATATCCTTTTGAACTAATAAAAGTATTTAATTTTTATCTTGTATAGTTTAAATATTTTTGTTTATTAATTTGCTTTATTACAAGTTTTTAATCTATATCTTGCTTGTTGTGGAGCCAAGATATTTATAAATATTATTGGCTATTTTTTATATAAATTTTATCTTGTCTTCTACTATTTCTAGTCAAGATTATTTTGGTAGTGAAGATTCCACCAACACCATCTGAGGTGCATGGTGAGAAACCTGAGAAATTCAATGGATTAAACTTTTAAAGGTAGTAGTAAAAAATGTTTTTCCACTTGACCACCTTGATTAAGAAAGAAACAAAAACATTAGAAAATAAGTATGATTCTAGTACTATGGTAGTTGTGGATGTATGAAATCATATTAATTTTATGTTAAAAAACTACATCTTAAATGGATAGAACAATACATTATATGATGTTTATAGTTCAATCAATAGTGTAAAAGGCACTATGAAAAGCTTGAGATAAAAAGTGCAAGGCTGAAGATGTTAATATGAATAAATTCATAGTAGGTAAAATTCTAGAATTCTAGATGATTGATTCAAGGCATGTCACTAAGTGAATCCTTTCAAGTGCTTGTAATCACTGAAAAATTTCCACTATTTTAGAAGGACTTCAAGAACTACCTTGAATAAAGCGAAAAGGAGATGGAAGTTGAAAACCTCATTTTGAGGTTAAGGATATAAGAGAATAACAAGTTGTCCAAAAAAAGAGCCAACTCTTTTGATGCCTCTAAGGAAATCATTATGGAACAAATGAAAAAGTTTGACAATAAGAATCACAAGAAGAAGCTTGTTGTGATGGGGAAATGAATTGCCTAGAAATTCAACAGTAAATGCTTTCTTTGGAACAAGACTTGGCATCTAGCCAAAGATTATAAAAACAAAGGTCAACAAGGAAACTTGTCTTATGTTGTTCTCAAAGTTAATTTGATCAATAATTTTGAGTAATGATGGGTTGACACTGGTGCTACAAGATATATATTGGTCGAGAAGAGGATTTTTTCCACTTACAAAAAAGTGGATGAAGAAAACTTGTACATAGAGAACTCATCAACCTCCAAGGTACTAGGTGATAGAAAGGTCATACTGAAGATGATCTCTAGAAAGCTTCTCACCCTTAACAATGTACTTCATGTTGCTAACATTAAGAAGAACTTAGTGTTTAACTCATTATTGAGCAAAAATAGTTTTAATATGATATATGAGAGTAATTAATTTATACTCTCTAAGAGTGGTATGTTCTTAGAAATGAGTGTCTCTATTATGACCTTTATAAGATGAATGTAATGACCATTATAACAAATTATGAGAAAAATATTAAGATTATATTTTCTTTTTATTTGCTTAAGTTTTGTGATATATGGAATGATATATTAGTTGATGTGAGTTATAATTCTAAGCAAAATATATTACACCATGCGGTATGAACCTTGTGGTCGCGTAGCCCACAACAAGATTGAAAACGAATCCTAGAAAGCCAAAACAAATATGATAGGAGTGTAATACAATGAAAACCTTTCACAAGGCACCAACACTATTGGAATAATAACCCTACCTTATGAATGTCAATTCACGAATAAAAAGTATAAAAAAGATGTCACGAAGCCAATTAATTTTTGATAAGTCAATTTAGTTTGTTAGAGAACCAAAGAATGCTAGAATCTCTCTCACACAAGCTGAATAAATTTGGTAGCAATAATATTATCAAATCTGAATATTTTGTCCTTACAAAGAATATTTATACTCTTGAAAATAAAACCCTAATGGATCTACTATTTTAGGTTAAATTAACCCACTTACAAAACTAACTCAAATCCTATACTAATAAATCTGAAAGTATGGACTTAAACAAGCCTTGAGTCATAGCTAAAAACTAATTAATAATTAAGTCTAAACAAGATTTGGGCCTTATCTAATTAATAAAACCCAAAAACATAAATTAAGAATGAAAAAATTTATCCAAACTTAAAGAGAAAAAAAAATAAAAGACAATTTACACTAAAAAATTTCTAGAGCTTCTATATCATAAGAAAAAAAAAGACTATAATTCTTCAATGAATCCAAGCCACATTAGATACCCTTGTAGACCAATCCCATGCACAAGTTTAGGGTCTATTTAGCCTCATTTAATCTCCCTTTGCTGTCAAAAAATAACTTATTACATGTCTAGACTGATTAGGCTGAAAATAGCCAAGAAAAAACACTTTGTCGACGATTATGCCAAAACAGTAATAGCAGATTCTACCAATTAACATGACATGTTAATGAGCTCTAATCGACATAAAATTTTACCATAATATAGTCTCATGTGTCTACTATCTCCATGTGAAGTTTTAACTCAATCTTAGGTAAGGTTTAAAAGATATGGATGATCTTACAAAACTTGTCATTACGCATTTTAAGGTGGAATTCAGACCGAACTTGGTTTGTATCATTTCCTCCCTCTTCAAAATGTTTTACCTTTAAATATATAAGATGGAGATCATCACCTAAAGGAAAAAATCATTATCAAGCTAAAAAATAGCACTATCATCAAAGCCAAAAAGGACTTTGTTAGCAAAGAAGGTCTCCTTGATATACCAAATCTCCTTTTCAGCCATGTTCCTTTTCTTCAATTTCAGTTGTTCATCATATATTTTCTTAATTATAAAAGGTACTATACTTATAGGTCTTCCAATCATCTAAAAGGAATATCTATTTTTCATCAACTATTCTACTTGTTTTGAAGCTCCTTTGTATTATCGAGATTGCTTTTGATAGGCTAGGTTGTTAAAAATCGATGTGTCAAGTACTAGATCAATCTAAAGTTTGATTCCTCTTATTAGTGGCAATCCACTAGGAATCTGATCAAGAAACACATCATCAAACTCCTGTAACAAATAAACACAAACACTAGGAATAAAAATGTCAAGTTCATTAGTATTAAAATAAACATCTTTGTAAACAAGTAGGATTATCGGTTGGTTTAAATAATAGGCAAATTTAACCTCACCCTTTATAGCATAAAAAATTGGTTATTTCTTTAGTTTTTCCTTATAATTCACATTTGGCTCACTTACTTTCTTCACTCCTCGGGTCTTATCTCTACTCTCGATTAGATTTGGGTTTTTCTAGAAGTTGTTGAATGCTTTAGGTTCTTGGACGAATGGCTTTAGGTAGTGGAAGAAGTGTTTTGGGTTGTGTTCAAATCTTATGGTCTTTGCTCACCTTGGTCCTCACTTTGATTCTCTACCCATATCATCATGTTCCATTTTTATCTTTATTTGATCATCATACACCTGTTTGGGTGTAAGAGGTATAAGGATGGTTTTACTATCATTTACACTAGTATACTTATTCATAACCTCATCATGTGTAATCTTTTTATTAAACTGATATGCTCTTCTCAATAAGATATGACTTGCATGCATTGGAAACACATCGCTTAGAACCTCATCAATATACTTTCTAATAAAAAAACGAAACCAAGACTTGTTTAGTCACTTTTACATCACCATAATTATTCAACCATTGTAATTTATAAGGTTTATGATGCTTAATAATACTCAAGTTCAATTTACTATCAAGGGTAGTACTAGATATATTAGCAAAACTTCCACAATCTATAATCAAACTACACACCTTGTTTTGTACATGGTAATACACATGGAAGATGTTCTCTCTTTATTGATTAATATCATCTTCCTTGACTTGAACTTGAAGTTTACACCTTATAACAAAAGCCTCACCTTCAACCATTTTTTCTTACACTAGATATGCTTCTGGATCATTCTTTCCTTAGAAAACATGTATTTTCATCTTAATTAACCCTAAATCACACTTGAATCATCATGAAGCCCAAAATCCCAAGAATTCTCTCTCTAGCTGAATGTTTCACCTTAGCCTAAACTAACATTCTTTTGGCTTTGATTCTACTTATATTGATCTCTATTAACCACAAATGTAAAGTCATAGTCACATTTACATCTGCATTTTCATCCATAAAATCATCAAAGCCAATTTGAACATTCCAATCAACTATTCAAATATGGTTTCCTCGTCAATCAACCACCATTCGCAATCCATTCATCCTACTATTTTCTTATCTCATTAAAATCATCTCATCTTTCAAATCCTTCATCACCTTAATCAGTAAGTTATTGTGTGCAAACTTGCATATGAAAAAAATAGTAACAAAAATATTTTTATAACTTGACGCAAATTTGACCTGTTATATAATTTTAAGATTTATAACTCAAACCCAGACCAAATGATATCAACATAACCTTAAATTTAATATATAGTACTCTTATACCCAATAAACAACAAAATCTTGTTTATAAGTTATTCTTTTATGCCTAGGTATCAAAAACTCGTGTATGATGAGTTTGTAGCAAAATTTAACTCAAAATTGAAACCCCAATCAAATGATATCAATAAGAGACCAAGTTTAATATATATTGTGATTTCACCCCAAATAACAAGTATATCATTTTTTAAGTGATTTCAATATGGTTTAATTTAGTTTCTTTATTTTTAGTGTTTTCGTGATAGAATTGAAACAAGATAGAATAACATCAATTCTTTTTTTTAGTTTTTATGTTATTGATATGTTTACGGATAGTAAAAAAATGAACCTACACTTTTTTTTTACTAAGATGCTGAAAACATAAGGAGAAAAAAAAGACTGAAAAACACAAAGAAAATAAAAAATTTAAGAAAGATATAATCTAATTTTAGAGCCTAGCTCTAATACTAATTAATGCAAGCCTCATGATCATGTGGTCATGCAAACAAATCCTGGAAAGCCAAAAGATGTTTGATAGGAGTGTGACACATTCAAAACTTATCCCTACACACCAACATTATTAGAAGAAGAACCTTCACCCTATGAATACCAATTCATGAACAAGAAGTATAAGGAAGATTTCAAGAAGCCTATTAATCTTTGATAAGTCAATTTAGTTTGTTAGAGAAGAAAAGAATGTGAGAATCTCTATCACATAAGCTCAATAAATTTGGCAGCAATAGTATTATCAATTCAAATTATTTTGTCCTTATAAAGAGTATTTATACTCTTGAAAACAAAACCCTAATGGATCTACCCTTGTAGGATAAATTGGCCCACATACAAAACTAACCCAAAACTTGCACTAAACCCAAAAGTAGAGACCCAAACAAATCTTAGGCCATAAGTAAAAACTAAATAATAATTAAGCCCAAACAAGCCTTGAGTTTTACCTAATTAATCAAACCCAAAAGCATAAATTAAGTATGAAAAACTAAGTTGCCTAAACTTAAAAAGAACCGAAAGAAATAAAAGACAACTAAATGTAAATTATTTATAGATCTCTTAGCCACCATACATATTTTAGGAAAGAAAGGACTCCAATTCTTCAATGAATCTAAGTCACGTTAGGAAACCTTGTAGCCCAAGCACCAATTTAGAGCCTAAATAAGCCTCATTTAATTTTTATTTTTTGTCCAAAATAACCCATCATATGTTTGGACTGATTGGGCTGAAAATAATCAAGAAAGAATATTTGGTATATGAATCTTCTAAAATAGTAATAACAAATTTGACAAATTTAAATGATGTGTTATGAAACTCTAATTGACCTGAAATTTTATCACAATATAGTTCCATATGTCTAGTATCTCCCTGTAAAAGTTTAACTCAATCCGATGTATGGTTATAGAGAAATGTCTGATCTTGCTAAACTTGCCAGTAGGTATCTTAAGGCAAAATTTGGACTGAACTTTCTTCGTATCACTATGGATTATTACAAAGTATGGTTTTTAAGAAACAGAATAAGTATGAGATTTATGGAGAATCAAAATTCATGAAATGTTTTTTAAAACAATTAAAAGAAGTAGTGAACCTTTATATTTAATTTACTTGGATATTGATGATTTAAAATTTATGCGAATAAAAGATGACAAAATTATTATATTACTTTTGTAGATGATCGCAGAAGGTATAGTTATATCAATTTGCTTAGGAGAAAAGATGAGATCCTTTAAATGTTTAAATATTATAAGGATGACATTAAAAATCAACTAAATGTATGACCAAATTGCCTGCAATTCTTCTTCCTTCCTCTCATTCTCCAAATATGGTGTTGAATTGTACATCAAATTGATCATTGAAGTGTTAAACTTTAGAACAACAAATACAAAAAATCACTTTTAATACACATAATGTACCTAATATTAAAAAAAATATATATAGATCAATTTGTTGGAAAATTTTGTTGAAAACATAGTTAATAAACACATTTGATACCAAATTAAAAGTGGGCTCTACTCACTTTTTAGGTTAGAAATTTGATGAAATGTTTCTCCAACATAAGCTCTTTAACATGGAACATTAATATGATTAAAATAAATTATGAGTGAATGAAAAATTGATTTAAAAAAACATTGGTTTGCATGTTTTAGAGACCCAAAATCTTTTAAACCTTTATCCCATATATGAAAGGAACAAGCTTTTATAATTGTTTATATAGTTGAAATGTAAAAAGTTAAAATTCACCTTATAGGGCACCGAAGCTTTTAAAGGGAAGAAAACTTATGCAAAGTGAACTTTAGGCCTAAGGCAAGACACATGCATGCACAAGTTAACTTGGCTTGTGCTTGATCTTCAAGCCAAGCCTGTGTTTGGTTTTGGGTGTGGGTTTGGTGTAAAATAATTTTTTGGGTTGCAAAAAGTTTATTTTTGCCAACCTATGCAAGGCTTGGCTAGCAAAGAATTAATTTTTCCATCTCATTAGTTTGCATAACACATGTATAAAAGAATTAAATTAGTTTATTGCATAATAGTTTCTTTAAAACCTGGACATTTTGTTTTAACTTAAAAATATCATATTTAAAGCAAAAACTATCAAGTGTAATTTTTATTCTATAAAGAGTAATCATCTATAAAAGGATGTTGAAGAAAAGAGTTTCTAGTTAGTTTTTCTGTATTATTTTTAGACAGATTTTGTAGAATTTTTGATACTCTTCTTCACCCTAAATTTTCAGCTTATCTGCTCTGTTTTAAGCTCTATTTCCTCTTTATTTTTCCCTCCTACTATAGAGCTTAGAATAAGTCAATGTAGAGATATATTTAAGATATTGCTCCTTTAAATTTATCGGACCTTATTTAAGAGTATACCTAAACGAGGTAGAGTTATTGAAACTAGTCCTTCTACACCAAGTGAGGAGCAAAGATGCTCTTAAGATAAATGATTGATCATTGACAGTAACTTAATCAAGATTTTAAATGCTTTAACAAGTACTTCACTTTGTATTACTTTAACATATTGTATAATAAGTATGCATCACAAGTTTTTTACTTGATTGTTCTTTTGCAAGATTGGATGTATATGAATGCTAAAATTTATTCTGATGTTAATTTGAAGTTTACTTGAGATATAAAATTTCATGATAAATTATACACACACACACACTATGTGTGTGATTGTGTGTCTAAACTAAAACATTATGGTCACTAGTCTATTCATTTATGGACAACACTATTTTAAACTGTGACAAGTGTTCTAGACAAATGTACCATCAATTAGGGTCCTTGAATGACCTTCTATATGGTTGGTAGTGACAACAAATAAAAAAAAAATAGAAAAGGAATGAAGGATAAAAAGAAAGAAAAGAAAGAAGTAATAGGATAAAAAGCAACCATATGTAGCTGTGGTTGGAAATAAATAATAATAATTTCTCTCTCTTGTTGACATTTTTTAACAACAAAATCATGTGCTTCTTAGCTAAAATTAGCAATAATGGATAAATTAGAAGCACTACACATTGGTTGAAAAATAAATATTATTCTCACTCTTTTAAGATAATAAATTTACCCATTAGTTTATAACTAGTTTACAGGCTCATGTTATGTTATGGGTCATATCAATTTTTTTTCTTAAGCATAACAAAAAATATACAAGTTGTAAAGAACTATTTGACATTCTTATTAAACTAATCTTAACGAGTCAATATTGAAAACTCTTGACTAGACTTTTTGTCCAGCCTAGGCTTAAAACAAAATCATAAGGGAGTTCTCCCGATGCAACCCCTTCGGCTTGATAGGTCCAAAGGCAACCTAATACCATAAAGTAATTGTTAAAAAGATTTTAAGTATAAAACTCAGAAGCAAAAAAAAAAAAAGGAATGAAATTGAGATAAAAATAACTTTTTGACCTAACACATTACCTAGCTTGGGTTTAAAATTAAGACATATGAGAGTTATTCTAATATGACTTAGTCAATCAGTAGACTAGTAAAAAAAGTATGAGGATAAAATTGAGAAAAAAATAATGAAATTGACAAAAAAAACCTTTTGACTCATCTCATTATCTAGCTTGGGTTTAAAATTAAATTATGTAATAGTTGTTGTAGTGTGATCGAGTCAACTTTTTGGTTTAAAAGCAACCTTTACGACTGTTAAAAATAGTTTGAGGATGAAATGGAAAAAAAAAACTAAATTGAAAAAAAAGATGAAATTAAAATAGAAAAAGGGAGAAATGAAAAAAAAATTAAAATGTTCATTGCAATACATGATGATAAATTATTGATACCTTAATTCTATAAAAAGCTTGAATGTATCTGCTATTAGTTGATAGATATGTCTTGATAAAATTCATATCAAGTTTGTCACTCTATAGATTATTATGTTTTAAAATATCACTTTGAGATACAATTATATTTTTTAAAATCACTTTGAGTTCATCACTTAATAAAATGACTAGTTAAAAATCATTTTAAGTTTGATTATATTTTTTTCAAAATCACTTCAAGTTCATCACTCTATAAAATAACAGGTTAAAAATCACTTTGAGTTTGTCAATCTATATACTGACTCTATTTTTTCAATCACTCTAAGTTCATGCTTTATACAATGACAATGTTTTTAAAATAATTTTGAAACGTCACTTTATAAAATTATAGGTTGAAAATAACTCTAATTTTTTCAATCTATAAAATTATTTTGAGTTTGTCACTCTATAAAATAACAGGTTAAAAATCACTTTAAGTTCATTAATCTATAAAATAACTATTTTTTTCAAATCACTTTGAGTTTTTTTCTATATAAAATGACAATGTTCTTAAAATCATTTTGAGCTCGTCAATTTATAAAATAATAAGTTGAAAATAATTCCAAGCTCATCTCTTTATAAAAAGATTAGTTAAAATCACTTTAAATTAGTTTCTTTAGAAAAAACCATCATTTGAGCTTGTCCCTCCTAATCAACTCACCGAGATGTGCCTTACGATAGGGTTAAATTTTGTTTGTATGATTTGAAGATAATGTTCTCGTTAAGCTCTAATACATGCTTTGAAGATTTTTGGTATGATTATTTGCCTAAATCGATCAATTTGTGCCTATTTTATATTTGTCTAAACTAATTTAGTTAGCTGACCTACCTTAAACGTCGTGGCTAGAACCTTCTCGTAGAGTGTTAATTGTATTATAATATCTAGTCGATCTTTTTTCTTCTTCTCTATACATTTTTTTCTTTACACGGTTATTTTTTTAATTTCAACAAAGAAAAAAGGGAAACAAATACAAATTATATTTTGAAAATTCAATTTGTATTGAAAGCCCATATCAGACAAAGCCTTGGGGGATAAAGAGAGAGCTTAGAATAGACATAATCACTTAGATTAGATAGATTCCATAGTAGGTGAATGAATCAATAAATTGGCTTGCTTGATTTCTATGGTATAACTTACTATAGGAATGCCTTTTTTTTTAATGAATCAATAAACTTATAGTTTCTATTAAATCAGCCAAGCTAGAACAAACACTACTGTAAAAAAGGAATGTCTAGCAACTCTTAACCATTTCCAAGCTCAGACCATCTCTCTTGTTGAAAGAAAGATTGAAAAGGTTAGTTAAGGCTAGTATTATTTGATTGAAGAGTGATTAAAGTCCAATATAAAGAAAAAACATGTATAGTCCTCTTGAAGTTATTGAGATGTGTCTAGTACTCAATATTGTAATTCTTGAAAGCTTTAAGGCACCATAATTCAACAAATTTATTGGATCTTAATGTCCTAAGACTTGTATGAGTCATTATTATGCTGAAATGGTCAGTTTAATTTATGATGATAAATTATTGATGCCTTAATTCTATAAAAGCTTTAATGTAGTTGATACATATGTCTTGATAAATTCATATAAAGTTTTTAACTCTATAAAGTAATTGTGTTATTAAAAATCACTTTGAGTTTATTATTGAAAATCACTTTGAGATATAATTATATTTTTTAAAATCACTTTGAGCTCATCACTCTATAAAATTACAAGTTAAAAATCAATATGAGTTTGATTGTATTCATTTCAAAATCACTTCAAGTTGATAATTCTATAAAATAACATGTTAAAAATCACTTTGAGTTCGCCAATCTATAAAATGAATATGTTCTTAAAATTATTTCAAGGTCATCACTTTATAAAATGATAGGTTGAAAATAACTCAAATTGATCACTCTATAAAAAAAAATCGGTTTAAATCACTTCGAGTGTGTTATTTTAGAAAAAGACTATCATTTAAGATTGTCACTTTATAAACCGACCATGTTTTAGTTGTTCTCTGATTGTCTATCTTGTTTTTTTCAAGAAGGTATATATATAAAAAGGAAAATAACAAGTGTAAGTCAAGCTTTGTAAATCTAATGAATACCATGGCCATGTAAGTTAAACTAAACTTTACAATCAAGGTAACATTTTATTTTTATATTGAGGATAGTTTCCTCTCATGGTATTGTTTTTTTTTTTTTAATATTGAAGGGAGTTACCTCTCGATGAGATTATTTTATTTCTATGATTGAGATATCTAAGAAAATTTTTGGATGTTATCTTTTCTTTATAAACTTACTATATAAAGCTAAAGAAAAATAAATTCTCTAATATGTTTGTACTGTAAGTATTGTAAAAATTGAACAATTATCATAACCCATTGTGATCTCTATTTTCTAATATATTTTCAAAATTAAAAAAAAAAGTCTTTTCAATCCATTTAAGTCAATTTACACTTATTTCATGATTTTTAGCATTTTATTTTATTTTATTTTATTTTGTGTGACAACTTAAGATTCAAGGGTAAAACAATAAACCTGTGACCACCTTCGTTCATTCTCTCTCCATCATACCAACAATAAAGAGAAGAATCCTTCCAGATCAAACATCCTGCCACTATTACTCTCTCCATCCTGAACCTTATATCGATCAAGCATATCATCATCATTTATCAATTGGCCTACGGTCAAGACAACAATAAAACCACCAAGCTAGCATCCATCTCTGATAGACCTACCCATCATCACCAAACAACAAAGAGAGAAAAAGAAAGACAACATTCAAAACTTTTCATGGATTAATCTCACACTTCAAACAAAGTTGAACTACATTGTTAGAGCTGAGGAGAAAATGAGTGGAAGACACTTCCAATCTAATAGAAAACACACCATAATTGCAACAATGTGTAGTTACACACGCCAAAAATGTTGGTGACACGTGGGTCCATGTGTCACCTCTGATGTAGCTAAATTATAGAAATTTCTAGTCGGCATCAGTAGCTCCCGAAGGTCATGTTTTAACCCTTACGACATTGGATCATTTATTTTGAATAATTATTAACATGATATTGATATTTAAGTGAGTTATAATGAAATATTTTAAGTGTTGGGGTCTGTGTCTAGTGACCTTAAGGGTATATAACCGTCAAGAATTTACTTTTCAAGGCTTGACAAGGTTAGTAATCAATACCCATATTTGGGTTAAGAGGATCATAATAAATGGCTTATTCAAGACATAATGATATGGGCTCGATGTGATGAATATGTACTTGTTTGTTTGTTTTATATGAGTAAACTTATTTTTGAGTTTTTGTTTCTTTCATGTATTTTTCTTGTAGCTTAAAGTGGATTCTTGAATTGTAAATCCTAAGTAATTTTTTCCTTAGGTGTCATATTAAGGGTAAACGAGTTCTTATATGTATGTATTCATGTCTGTTGAATTTATTTTAATGATTTGTATTTTCATCGTCACTCAAAATTAGAATAGAAATTGTAAATCCTAATTAGATGTTTCTTCAAATGTTGCATTATGGGTCAGTGAGTTGAGTCTGTATGTAAATATTGGTGTCAATGGTTTATCTTTGAACTCATGGCTTTCTTTGATGATTTTCATCATTACTTAAAATTGGTCGAGGAATTGTAAATCCTAATTAGGAGTTTTCGGATGTCGCATTCAAGGTAAACAAGTTGATTATAAGATTGATGTGTATCAATTCTATTATAAATTATTACCCATTTTGATATAATAAATGAGTTTGGGTTGGATCGATGTGATCCCACATAGGCTAATTAAAAGTAAGCAGTGGTCTCCAAACTAATTTTAAATATATTCAAAGAAGATGGGCCAAATCCTAATTAACCATTGCCATCCTTATAGGTTCAACGCTCATATTCCAAAAGTAAGAATTGTGTCATATTGCAAGCCTAGACCTCAAATCAGTGTTTTATGTCATAATAGTCATTTACCTCTAATAACAAGCACACTATACTTGTTACACATGGGAGCGCAACGTGGAGGACAAAGAGTCACTACTTAATTGTTTGGTTCAGGGTCACTAGAAGACCCGAGTATAGTGGTCTTGTCAGAAATTTTAGATTTTAGGGTAAAAGTCAAGTTGTGGCTAGAGAAGATATTATCACCCTTAGTGCACCTTACCTAAGATAAGCTACATTATGTGGTTTTCATGTGGTTTAAAGGTTTTATTGGGTTCCTAATCGATGGTTAGTCAATCGCTTAGAAGAAATTTAATCTTATAAATAAATCTAGCATTTTAAATTTATTATTAGCTCATATACCCAGATAAATTCTTATTGGTATGGTCCATGTAGATCCTCTAACATGGTTCAACTATCATGTAAGGCGAAAAGGTTTTCCACAACTCATGTACTATAGTGAAAAATACTTTCAATTAGAATTGATGAATATTCAGAATAATTCTAAGAATTTTCTGACCAACTTTTAGTATTTAAATATCAGCCTACTTGTAGGTACAATATTTATATCAGAATATTGACTATTAATGCTCATGAATTAAAATTTAAGGGGGTTATTGAAATATTAGAAAATTTCTCAAAGATTTAATAAATTGGTTATTAAACTAAAAAATACATGCAAAGATATTTTGTATATAAAAAATGCTAAAACTCCTCATATATTTTTATTTTTTTATTAAATATGATTTTTTAAATTTTTTTGAGAGACTTGACAATATGCATACCAAATAAAACACTTTTTTGTATTTTTAAAATGAGAAGATTTTTTTAAAATTTTGATTTTTTTTTGAAATTTTAATGAAAAATGAATATATTAATACTAGACTCGCATCTTACAGTGTAAGTATACTATTCTAATATTAAATAAAAATGTTGGAAAAAGGTGCAAGAAACTCGCAAATAATTTAGATTAGTCTTAATGTTTTTTGAAATTTATTTGTGGTTTGTTTGGCTAAACCCATTTTTATTCAAAAACAAAGCAAACAAAATAAGTTTAAAATTTGTGTTTAACAAACAACCCCTTAGGCCAAAAACCCTCTCACAATAGGCCTCTACCAAATGATCCAATTTCGACCCGATCAGGTCACCCTGAAAACATCAATTCAACTATAAGCCGAACCAAAAACCAAGGTTCAACCCAAAATTAAACCAAAACAGAGATTTAAACCAAAATAAAATCAAAACTAAAAAAAAAAAACGAAAATCATAAATTTTTCTTACAAAAACAAATCAAACATTAATTTCAAGCAATAAAATGCAGGGTTTTTTTTGCAATCAAGTATAGATCAAGAATCAAGGGTCCATTTGCTTCGATTATCATTAAATCAACATGATTTTATTGAAAGAGGGTTTTGGTCCAAAATCAAACCCTAAGATTAAAACACTTAAAAATATGTTATTAATGCAAGAATAACCTAGATTATTGACTAATGATGATGTACGAACATGTAGAGGCCAAAATAAACTTTTTTTAAAAAAACCTAAATCTACAAGACAGTGTTCTTCAGATGATTATGAAGAACACAAACCCAGGCTACCCAGAAAACAGGCATTACTACCAAACCCAAAAATTAACCTTCTAGGTCTCTAAACTTCCATTTTTGGTCCATATAAACCACACTATTAATAACAAACTTGTTTGAATAAGAAACAATGACAAATAACATCAAATCATTAAAAACATGCTTAGGATTTCAACTTCCAAAATTGCAGCCCCATTGACAGCAAACAAAACATCAAACTTCAATCTAAAACTAGCTTTTTAGGATAAAATTCAAGTCTAGGAACCCATGATATGAACTAGCAACCTAGAAATATGCATCAAATACCTACTACCATATTTGGCATATTAAAAAAAACTCATTTTAGTAAAAACAACATTCAAACACCATTTTAAACATCCAACAAATATTAACAACTAACTCAAAGCAACATTAAGTAAAAAAAAAAACAACATTTTCATTCATCAATCTAAATAAAAGATAAAACACAAAATAATGCTAAAAAGATTCAAAATGTCATCAAACAATAAAAAAAACATGAATAGGCAGGCCATTTAGACTCTACCCTTAAGTTTTCATAGGATTATACCTTCTCTAAACTTGTTGACTATAGGCTACTACTTTCCTTTTCTTTTTCTTCTTTCTTTCCCTTTCACGTTGTATTCTTTCTAAAGTTTGCTTGACCTTTTATGTTAAGCTCTTATACCTTCACATTAAGGTCTTTCTAGAGCGTATTTAACTCATGTTTTTCTCTTTTTTTTTCTTTCTTCTTCTTTGACAAAACCTAACAGTTGGAAGCTCTTATACTAGGTTGGTTATGCTATGGTGGTTTTGTTTTTAGGGGTACTAGGTGGTTTTACTAGACTTGGAGGGCAAAGAGTTATTTCTGACCTTTTGATCTTAAGAGGGGAGTTTTAAAGTAATTGATAAGAACCCTTTGAGGAACTTTAAGTGCGAACACACAAAAAAATGGGTAGTTTTTGAAAACTTGGTGTCATATTTTAAGCTAACTAGGTTGACTACTTTCGAGGCTTCGTTAGAGAAACTCCAATGTAAACGTCATCAGAAACCACTTAAAGTTGGTAGAGGAGGTGTATATCTTTCTTTTGGATCTAACCTTACTTAATTTAGAAGTTTATAGCTTTATATTTATTTATCCAAAGATGTCAACTCGATTAGCCTAGAATCTGAAATTGTAGTGATGGCTGATTAAGGATAAGATGTTGGAGACTTCTATAGAAGAATTGGGATGTAAATGTCTGATCTCATGGAAATAGGGTTATAAAGGGGATGTTCTTCTTCCATTTGCAAAAAAAAAAAAAAACTCCACAGTGAGCTCTTGAAAGGTGTTAACCCGATTATCCAAAACTATCATGGAAGGATATGGATAATGAGTGAATGATGCGTCGTCTAGGTTAAATCCCTAGAAATTAGGGTTTTTAATTTGGGATCTAACATATTTCATTTTAGTCATTGTTCTTCCAATTGCTTTTAATTGCATCCGTAATTGAATCTCAAACTCTTAATTTCATGCAATTTCATCTCTGACAAACTCAATCATCAACCCCAAGGTTTAGTGTCATTTTCATTTTGGTCCTTGGTTTCTAATTTGTGCATTTGGACCCTTAATTGACCATCGAACTTTCAATTTTCTTCAATTTCCCCCTGATTTGGTCAATTTCAGCCCTTAAAGTCTCGCGACTTTTACAATTTGGTCCTTGGTTTTGAATTTCTTCAATCAAACCCCTAATTGGTTATCAAACTTTAATATTTCACAATTAAGCCCCTGATTTGACCAATTAAACTTTTCAAAGTTCAATTTCAATATCAAAACTTCAATTTCTTCAAATTAACACCCAAATTGACTAAATTTTTTTTTCTTATAATTAAGTCCTCGATAAAATTAATTAAGCCTTCCAAAATTCTTGTTGAGTCTTTACTCATCTAAATTTGTATTTCTTTACCTTAAATACAAATATTTGCACTGAATGGGTCATTTGTCAATCAGAATTGGATTGTCAATTTTGCCAATCTTGTACATTTTGATCTTTTAACTTTTTACTTGTCATTTTGGTCCTTCATCACCAATATAGACAATCCTTTTGTATTTTCTTCTTTTTTTTCTTGATTTTTTATGGGGTAAAAAATAAGTAACAACATTTTAGTTGTTCTTTTATCTTTCTTGTTTTTCCTTTTCAATTAAAAATTGAAAACAATTATTATTTGTTTAAAACAAAGATGAACTTTTCACAAATATATGTGTGTGTGTTATGGATTTCAATTATTTTTCATAAAAAATCAAAACCATAATTTATAATAGACATCTTAATATTTTTTTTTGTGATAATCTATTTATAGAATATTATTTGTATTCCATTCAAATTAAGATTAATGATCATGAAAAAGTTATATAGTTAAAGAAATACAATATTTGTATTATATTTATAATAAATTAACTATATATATATATATATATATATATATAAAATATCTTTCATGGGTAAAAACAATATATGTATATATAAAATAGTATTATTCAAGGTTTTTCTTCATTTGAAAATTTGAAAAATAGTTAAAAATTTGTGATAAAAAGTTATGTAAAAAAATAGATAACTGGTTTTTCAATTTTCTAGATTAAAAATTATTGTATTTGAACATGAAGTTTTAATTTTCATTTTTTGTACTATAAATTTTCAAAAATTATAGTATTATTAATAAAAACTAAACCTTCTTTGAAAAGCATAATTCACCCAGATTCATTGTAACTAATAGACAAGGGTATTTATATATTTTTACTTTTTAAAGCATAATAAAATAACAACTTTATTTTACAAGGGTTTTTTTTTTCACAAACGTTTTTTTTGTTATATCTTTTTACTTTTTAAAGCACAGTAAAATGACAATTTTACTCTTGAAATAATAATTAAAAAAGATGGTTACAAGGGCCTTTTGGTCTTTTCACAATGGATTTTTTCGTTATTACTGGTTTCATGGGCAATTTGGCCATTTTGCATAAATAAAATATCTTTAAATTTGAAAAAAGAGTTGGCGTATATGGAAAATGTGTAGGTACATGAGGGGCAACCGTGCACTTTGAGCAGCGTGTGTGGTGCCTCTCAAAAGTTGAAAATGCCTTTTCTTTGTATCGTTAAAAGCGTCACCACGTCCTCTTCTTGTTAGTGCAACACATGTTAGTGGTGATGGGGCAGTATATCGCTGGTGGGGATTTTTTTTTCTTTTTTCTCTCTCTATCCTCTACTGAAAAGTACATCTTTGCCCTTTCGTTGTTGACATTTAAACTTTAGTACTTATTCTTTTGATTTATAATTTTTTTTCTGGTCCTTTTAGAAAAGTTTTATTGATTTTTAATTTCATCATTTAATCTAAATTTATGTTATTATTTTTTCCAATTTAGTCATTGTTTTCATTTTTTTTCTTGGTCTTTTTGTAAAAGTTTTATTTGGTTTCAATTTCATCCTTTAATCTAAATTTATGGTATATTATTTTTACCAGTTTGATCCTCATTCTTTTTATTTTCTTTTACTTTTATTAAAGTTATTTATGGTAATTTCACCCTTCAATTAAAAATTTGTTATAATTTTTATGTCAATTTTGATCCTCATTCTTTTGATTTTTTTAGGTCCTTTTTCTTAATTCATTTTTCTTTTCAATATCACCATTCAATCAAATATAAAATTTATTTTATATTTCGATTTTAATCCCCATTCTTTTATTTGTTATGCTTTGTTTTGAATTCTTTTTGTATAATAGATTTTTTTTTTAATTTCATTCTTCAACTTTTTATTGGTTGGGAATTGGGCTACATGGTTTTCCATATAGGGTTCTTCAAGTTTAATTAAACAGGTCACGAGTTTGAAAAGTTAACACGGGTTGACAGTTTATTTTTTTTAAATGGACTTTATAAATTTTTTTTTCTATTGAGTTATTTTAATTTCATGATCTGGGTCGTAAGTTTGGTGGGATATCCTGTGTTGGCTCAACTCCTATTATCGGGGTTATATATTTACCATGTTAACTCAGGTTGACCAGGACTGATTTTTTTAGATCCTTTTTTTACCCCATTCAACCATGTTGTATTTAATGGGCTATAAATTAAGTTACATCATGTTTTTCATAGATTTTTCTTCCTTCTTTAAAATGTGCTTATAGAACCCGAACATCATTTTTTACACAGACATCGAGACTTTCTAACAATCTCTTCCTCTTTTCCCTGAAAATTACCGCTAAAAACTTGAAGTACCAAATAATGTTAATACTTTGAAAACAACTTTACACATGTATCGATAGCCTTGTGCATTTTTATCCAATTGCAAGCTCGAAGAAACAATTCTTTTCATCTAAAACTGCAATCATTCCACTCCATTCTCATGCATGGACTTGTCATGATGATCCTGAAATGGATATCTGCCCAATTCGAATATAACATATACCGGAAGTTTTGTTCCCTCCATTCTCATATGAGTACCTAACTTGAACACTTTTGCTTACTAACACCTCGCATGAAAATATCTAACCATAGCAAAGAGTTTGTATTTCCATACATATACTCTTTCACATGTAAGATAGTTTTCGTACGTGTGCCCTCCAGCACCATGTTACGGTGGTTTTAACATGCTTGTTGTGTGTGTGTATATATATATATATTGTAGAATAATATTGTTGGGTATATTATATAGTATATGATATGAGGTCTTTATAAAGAAAGTTTGGAATAAGGCTTGATTGCATGCTCCATATTGTTGTAATGCTTAATATTAGAATTTTGGTAGTCATGGGGTCAGTTTTGTTCTTCGGACATCCTTTCAAGTCTTTCTATCGTCAGCTTTGAACTAATGAATTTTATTGACCAACGAAAAGAGATGAATTATATAGGCCAAGCTTTTTAATCACCTTTTAAGTACATGGCTAAGTGAATTTTCCATCATAACCACCAACATGATTAGATATGTGGGCCTGTAACCTTAAATACAAAGTGATCTTACCATATAGATATGACTACCACATTTAGGAAATATTCCATGGATTTCTTTTCTGAGCTTCTAAAGATAATATTTCAAAAATGGTTGATAAACTACAACAAGAATCAATCAGGAACGTAGCACAATTATTAGGCCAAAAATGTTTGATTAACAAGGCCAAATTAGGAAAATGTTATGTAAAGTTCGAAGCTTGCTAATTAACAGATGTAATAGCTATAATCATCAATTTGAGGGAAATGAAGCTTAATTTAGTCCCTCAGATTGTTTTTGTTCGAACTTCTGATGCTTCGATTACAGCTTACATGGCCTAGAATGGAGAAATGCATTTTGTTATAGGAGAAACAGCTTGAAGAATGTTATCAACTGAAAAATTCGGCGTAATTAAAGACGCAAATAAAGAAAATAATAACAAATCATAAGTTACAAAAAAAAGTTCGAGTACCGGACAATAATTTCATGACAATAATACACCAGAAATCATTATCTTCCACCATTATAGTACTCCTCTCCTCTGTTTAATAGATACTCTTTCTCTCTTTCCAAATTGTGATTCAAAGACAAAAAAGCTTCTGGGATTAGATATGCTTTATTCAATCCAACCATGAAGCTAATTACAGCTAATTCATCTAACCACAACCAATTTGCTATGATAATTATCATTGATCATCATAAAAAACACACCACACAACACATTTTCACTGTTCGCCATTAGTTTTTCACTTACACAGATCGTAGAGCAGCTCTACTGATGATGTCCCTCAACCCTAAAAGCTACTAATACTAAAACAGCAAGAACAAGAACAAGAACAAGAAACAAGAACAACAATCACAAACCCAGACAGGAAAAGTACAAGTCATACACTAAAACTTAAAACCCCACTCATCGAAATTCTAATTACCATTTGAAGAAGGTGAAGAACAATCACATGCCACCTCTGTTTCCACTTCCCTTCTGTGGAAGTTCCTATGGCAACCACAAGCCGCACAAGTGAGTGCAGCAGCTGTGCCTTCTTCACCACTTGCCATGAACTCTCTGCACCCATCAACAGCGTAACCTCCAACTCCAGCAGCATGATTCTTTTGGCACTCTCCGTATTTAACATTCCTGATAGTGAAAGAAGAAGTCGTTGAGCTTCTTGAAGGTTCTTCTGATCTTCTTACCACCACTTGTCGCTTCCTCATCTGGCTAGTCCCCAATTCTTCTCCGCTTCCTTCGCCTTCAAATCCTTGATAAGCTAGGCTAGAATTCTCCAATTGGAAGACTGACCTATAATTAGAATATGGCGTAAAGATAGAGAGGGGGAGAAGAGAGAGAAGCAAGAAATTGCTTTTAGTTGTTACTGCAAGCCCTAACCCTAGAGGGTATATTTATAGCATGTAAACCTCTCTTTATTCAATAAATCATTTTATCAGGTACCATGATTTATTATCATTTACTTTTCTTCTTGACAATCTAATTGTGTGTTGTAAAAATATTATATATTTCGACAAGTTACTGTGAGGTGATAATCGAACTGCCTTAACAACCGATTAGCACAGTGAAAAGAAATATTAACCCTTCAGGCAAATCCTAAATGATGTAAAAGCTTTACTTTTCGTGTTAAACTCTGATTGGTTTAAAATAGAATGAACAGCTAATCTCTTAAACCTAATATGCACTGTGGCCCATAAACTGTTGCTGATGCTAAAAGGAGGCTTTGTGGGGTGCGTCGATACGATGCCAACAAAATTTGTCTAGCTAGGCCTAATAACATGCCAGTGTTTAGCAACCTTGCCGAACCTGATATGTAAAGTCCTTCCATTTTCGTCTAAATCACTAGCTATACCATCGCACTTCTTGTGGCAACATTTTCAAGTTTAATTTGGCAAACTCAACAACTGTTGTAGATGAGACTGACTCCCTGGCTTTTAGATGAGACTTATTACTCCCTCATGAATTTTGAATTAAGTTCAAGGGTAATATATTGTAACGTTCTTTGAAAATTTCAATGTTACATTTCCCTCCAAATCAAGTGATTGGTTCTATAAAATGGTGAAGAAAATTAAAATAAACAAACAAAAAAAAAACATTAGAAACAAAAAAATATGTTTAAACATTATTAAGAGAAAAAAAAATAGATTAGATTGATAAGGCAGAGTTCTTAAAAAGTAAAAATTGCAGAAATTAAGAACTCAAAAGCATAAAACAAGTTACCATCATAAGATCAAACTCAAAACGCACTAATAGAACATAAAAGCAATAGCTTTTTAATTACATGATAGTTTCTATTTGCTTATTGCTATTGAGCAGATTCAATGGAGTTTTTTTGTTTTCATAGCAAGTGTAACAAATATATATAGCTGAAGAATTTGTATGTGCTGTAGAGAGTTCATTGCATATTAGTGCATCGTCTCATCAATTTGTTGATCAGGTGGATTGGATAATATATCAATGAAGATGCTCGGTATTGACAAGTCAAAACCTTGGAAACTGCAAGACCTGTTTAATATAGCTTTATTGTCTATGGATTGAAGACTATCAACTTCACTCCCACTTTAAGAGAAGCAAATGGGGAATCAAATCATCTTGAAAAAAAGAGATCGGACAAAATTGTCTTAGTAATGTTTGATCACTTGAACAATTTGCTTATCTTGCCATCTTCTGAATGGTCGCTGCGCCTTCAATTTCATTCTATTAGCAAATCTTATCGATCCTCACCAAGGAAAGAAAATAATAATAAAAAAAAAACAAGAAAAAGAGGGCAGTATACGTACTATCTGGACCATAAATTTCAGATAAAAAAAAGGCACCAATAGTCAACTATGTCTAAGATTACTTTCATTTATGTTCAACATCATAATAAAACTTATATGTTGTTTCTTTTAACTTCGGATATTTGATAATTTCACAAGGGATTATCTAAAGGTCAAATTTTGTGTTCTGAAATTTTGGATGAGGGTCGAAGAGATGGAAGAAAGCTACACATGCTTGTGCAGGATGTTAAATGGACTTCGTCTAAATAGAAACAAACTAGCATGGTTTCTCAGCAGAGCATTTTTTTAGAATTTAATTTTTTTATTTAATTGTATAATAATTAAAATAAATATTCTAAGGAAAGACAACAAGTACCATTATGGAGAAAAACATATTTTAAAAGAAAAAAACTTTCTTTATTAATTTATGCAAATTTGTTTTGTTTTGACAACAAAATAATTTTTTTATTAATAGCGTAGTTTATTGAATAAAAAATAACTGTAATAAAAAAATATTGGCAAACACTACAATGATTTGAACTAAAAAGAAAAAATGTATAATAGTAATCCAAAATATAATTATCTCATTCATATATTCTTTTTTTTTTTACTTTGACAAAAAAAACATGTTTTTTTATGAGAACCATTGTTTTTTAAATAAAACTTTTTACGACCATGAAAGCAAATTTTAGTAAAAAATACAAATAATAAATCAATCATTTTTACGCAATAATATAAAAAATATAACAACAACAAATTTGAGAAATTATATAATAAAATTAAAAAAAATATTTTGTTCTCATTTAATATTTATGAGAAAATTATTTTAAAAATTCTACATATTAGGCTAATACATAATTGTATATAAAGCAATCAATAATATCATCATAAAAAAATAAATTTCTTAAAAAAAATGGCATAATCAGAAAATTTCTTAAATTTTATTTAAGTAATTTAATTTAAATATATTTTTAATAGATTTTTTATTTAAATAAAAGGATATCTAAGCAAAAAAGCTTGGTATGCTTGTGCCTAGCATTCCAAGCCTAGACATGCCTAGCACAAGAAAAAATATAGGCACACCTAGGTTTGGAAAGCTAACTCACATGTTTTTTTCAAAGGATTGACAACACATTTTTTACCCTGAATTTTATTTTATATATTAGACAACTTGTTGTTTGTCTATACAAGCAATGCATTGTATTTTGAAGGTGACTAGAAAATCAGGGTTAGAGTTCGCGGACCTTAAAAATTTAATTTTTAACATGTTTTTACCTGGAAATACTCCAAAAACTTTTATGAACCTTAATTAACCAATTTAAAACATAAAAAAACCTATAATGACTTAAGAAATCATAATTAAATTGAATAAAAAATAACTTTACACTCCCCAATCTACTTTTACGACATGATTAGAGGAAAACATCATCTCCATTAAACTTTTCTCTACAAAACAAACACAATGACACCAAGATGAATTTTTTTTGGTGATCATAATATAGCTGACTATCCACTTTCTCACTCCTCTTAAATTCTAGGGATTTAAATTTAAAACAAATGAATAGTACTAAAACATGAAAACCTAAATCTTAGGGACCAAACATGAAATATTAAAGAATTTTAGGACCAAATTGTA
>Ga0325410_1001565_pt1 | contig 25337 bp, 11 predicted proteins | sample PopdelMetagenome_16_FD_206182 | JGI IMG/M metagenome (GOLD analysis project Ga0325410, IMG submission 206182) | Populus deltoides microbial communities from Bellville, Georgia, United States - Xylem-PdIQD-R3 | ecosystem: Host-associated > Plants > Phyllosphere > Stem > Wood/Secondary xylem...
TTTTTCACGTATACACCTCAAATGTATATATATTAATATTGATCAAAATCTTTTATTTAATAAATAATTAATAAAATAAAAAACTACCCGTGAATTTTAAATTAAAAAATTTAATTACATTACAAGCTGACTTGAAAACACATATTAATAATAATAATAATAATAATAATAATAATAATAATAATAAAACTCGGTTTATTATCGAACTTCTTTGAATAATATCTGTCCTTGTATTAATTGCCAAAATTATTGCCTTAGTATTAAATTTAAAGGTGCTCTGTGTCTTGGCAATATTGTAGACAAGAACCGGATCAGAGCTGTGAATAATATCTGTCCTTGATTTATTGCCAAAATAATTGCCTTATTATTAAAGGTGCTCTATGTCTTTGGAATCTAGACAAGAATTCAGAGCAGTGAATTTCACACCCATGGCTGGTAACTCAAAGCTTCACATCGCCATGTTTCCTTGGCTAGCCTTTGGTCACATGATTCCATATTTAGAGCTTGCCAAACTCCTAGCTCAAAAGGGTCACAAAATCTCCTTCATTTCCACCCCTAGAAACACTGATCGTCTCCCCAAACTCCATCCAAGCATATCATCTCTGATAACTTTCGTCAAGCTGTCATTGCCTCAAGTGGAAAACTTACCTAAAGATGCCGAGGCAACCACTGATGTCCCATACGACAAAGTCCAGTACCTAAAACAAGCCTGTGACGACCTCAAAGAACCCTTGTCCAAGTTTCTTGAAACTTGTGATGATCTTGATTGCATACTTTTTGATTTTGCCCCATATTGGCTACCAGATATCGCCACGAGTCTTGGCATTCCAAGTGTTTTCTTCAGCATATTCACAGCAGCAATGCTGAGTTATGTCAAGCCAGCATCTGGTATTGATGATCGATCAAAACCAGAAGATTTTACTGTCCCTCCCAAGTGGGTTACATTTCCTACCAATGTGGTCTTTAGACTTTTCGAGGTTTTGAGGATTTTTGATCAGACTCTAGCTGGGAATGTTGTTTCCGATTTATATCGTACCCAGGAAGGTATAAAAGGCTGTGATATGATAGCTGTGAGGAGCTGCATGGAATTTGAACCAGAATGGTTGCAACTACTTGAAGAAATTCATGGAAAACCAGTTATACCAGTTGGTGTTCTTGCCACTACAGTATATGATACAGGGGTGGAAAATGAAGCATGGAGATCAATTAAAGATTGGCTAGACAAGCAAAAGCAAGGTTCTGTAGTTTACATTGCATTTGGCAGCGAAGCAAAACCAAGCCAGGTTGAGCTGACGGAGATAGCTCTAGGGCTAGAACTATCTGGTCTCCCGTTCTTTTGGGTGCTAAGGAAGCATAGAGGCTCAGCTGATACAGAGTTGATCGAGCTGCCAGAAGGGTTCGAGGAGAGAACCAAAGCGCAAGGTTTGGTCTGGACTAGTTGGGCTCCTCAGCTCAAGATTTTAGCTCATGACTCCGTAGGTGGATTCTTGACTCATTCTGGATGGAGCTCTGTGGTGGAGGCACTCCAACATGCCAGAGCTCTGATACTCTTGACATTCTTGGCTGACCAGGGGATCAATGCAAGGTTTTTGGAGGATAAGAAAATGGGGTATTCAATACCGAGGAATGCGAAGAACGGATATTTCACAAGGGATTCAGTTGCTGAGTCCTTGAGATTGGTGATGGAGAAGGAAGAAGGGAAGATTTACAGGGACAAGGTTAAGGAGATGAAACCGTTGTTTGCTGACAAAGATCGACAAGACAAGTATGTGGACAAGCTTGTGGACCATCTCAGAAGCCATGGACGTCCGAAGAAAATCAAGAACTATGATATGGGTAGGGTTTCTTAATACTACCACTGCATGTGAAGAGTGGATCTCAATGTAAAAGTTGTAAGAGTGCATTGATTGATCTACATGTGTGAGGAGTGGGAACCACAAGGTGAATAAGAAGGGTCAAAGCTTGTGCCATGATTATTTAAGTAGCTGTTATCGTCCCCTCCCATGGGCGCACCATTTCTGCCCCTGTATGCTTACCAAAATAAATGCCATGTCTATTGAACAGTGGTTTCACTATTTACTCACTAGTCTTCTCCATTAGGTTAACTTGTACCCCGAATAATTTACTTCTATGTAGGAAACTACCTACATGACAGCAATCAAATAAAAGTATAGCAGTAAAATCATACATAACAGTAATTAACTGCAGATCCTAATTACCATTGATTCATCTCAGAAATTGCAGAATACATATAATTACCTCCTTTCTTATCATCTCCATTGTCTTCGAGTTTCACTCCAGTACTGAGGAGTCAATCTTGTGAACTGATCTAGAGAAGGCAAGAACATCATCAGGATCTTGAGCACCAGCCTTGCTTTCTTCATCCCCCTTACGATTACTACTATTATCACTAACGATTGATTCACGTATCAACATCTTTGCCATTGGATATTCAACACCCCTAGTAGATGAACCTTTCTTCTCTCATGTCACTTCTTTCTCTAATTGCTCTTAATTTTCTCTCTTTGTTTGCCTCCATGAACATTAACTGCCCTCAGCTTCCTTCTACTATTTTCTCTCCTCGTTTGCCTCATTTTTTGTTAAAAGCACAGATGCAAGACACGTGGGAGTATAGGCCTTGTACTCGTAGTTATTGTTAAACAGCAAGGAGTGGCTGTTCTTAGATGCAGAGAAGCACAACACTACACGTATTGCTTCTATATTTAGTGGATGTCAATGTTATAAAATGATTTTGAATAACTCTAAATCACCATTGGTATCTCAAAATTAACAAAGTTCTTAAACCTTTCTATTTACCCTAACACAATTAAGGTTAAACTAGTTAATTCAAATTAATTTAAAAAATATAATTTTAATTTTTTTATAAAAAAATTATAATAATACTATTTTTTTAAAAATAAAAATTAAATTAGGTTTTCACGCGGTGCAAACCAAGTTCCTTCAAATTTTAAAAAAAATAATTTGTAAAAATTAGTTTTTTTGTATATTTAGATCATTTTAATATAATAATATTAAAAATATCTTTTAAAAAATAAATATTATTTTAATATATTTTCAGAAATAAAACACTTTAAACTACAATTTCAAAAACTCCTTCAAACAGACAAGTTATAAGTTGTTGTCACACCATGTCCGAACGAGTCTAATAAAACACGTCAACGTTAATTGAGGTCTAATGCAAATTTTATTTCTCATGTTTGAAGACTTGTGACAATGAGCACACAATTCTTGGACTTTAAGCTAACCCAAAATAAGGTTACAAGAAACAATATTTATATTTTCATTTCAATTTCCATATCTTTTAAAGATCAATAAAATCCATCTTGAATTATATGTGCAGTCAGGTTTTTGCAGCTTACGAGCACAATCCACCCAGCATGGAATCTTAAAGGGATCGCGCCACACCTTGTCGGCTAGTTGTTTCCTCTACATTTCCTTCTTTCCCAGCCTGTTCCCTTTATCTCTCAACCTTTATTCCCTGATCAGGACACGCTTTGAACAAATCAATCAACAGTATTAGACATTGAAAGACAAGTTAATAGTAGAAAAATTTCAAGAGAGAATATCACATCAGCTGTGAGAAAATTGCAGGGCGTGAAGATGTACTAACAGAAATCTTGCTACGGCTGCCAGTAAAATTTATAGTCAAATTCAAGTATGTTTGCAAACCATGGTTTCTCCTCGTATCAAGCACTCTGTTCTGTTATAACCACAACTGCAAGAACACAAATACTGCACCCTCAGGCCTCTTCTTTCCATGGTTATTTTATGTTTCTCTTAGAAACAAGAATTTTCATCAATATGATAACCATCTAGGGTTTCCTTCTCTTGAATTTTTAAACACCTCAGTTGTTAAAAGTATCCAGTCTTGTAATGGTTTGTTACCTTGCAGCTCTACCACATAATTGAATGACTCTACTGTCACTTCATTTGCAACCCTACAACCAGGAAATTGGCTGAGTTTCTCTCACCTTGTATGGTGTCTTCCAGCAGCAAATGATGTATTGTTGGCGTTAGTTTAGCTTTCGATCCTTCAAATCATTTCATTTCAAAGTTATTTGTGTTCGGAATTTAATTGACAAAGAGCAAGATCAGGATCTTGCATTTGTTGTTCCTCACACTTATCAAATAGGTATGTATTCCTCTGAGAGAGGTATTTGAGGTCTATCAGGTGATCCTTTTAGTGCATCAATCGCTACTGGTTTTGATTATCGTGTGTTTCGGAAGGGTGCCTTGCATTGGCTGTCCAGAGAGGACATCTGCATACTTTGACGTTGATAAAGAATGCTTTGACAATAATGTGTGGAAGGCCATGCCTCAGAACAGAAGGCATGGAAAGGTTTCGCTATTTTTGGGAATGCAGGGGCCGCTTGCTTCTTGTTGAGGTTGACATGCTTAACGATTCACTCTTTCCTGTTCGTGAAGTGGAGAGGGATCAGTACTCGTAAAGGTGGGTTATCAAGTGCTGTGTCAATCTTGGTAAATATACGAGTTACATGTGGGCGATGCATTCTTAGCGTTGCTGGGGCAGAGCAAAAGCATGGTCTGGCACCGGCGATGTGGGGACAACAGGGCATTGTTATAAAACCCAGAGCATATCGGGTTACTGGCCAGTTTTAATGTAGAACCAGGTGGAAATTTTATTTATTCAAATGCAATTAAACCGCAATCCAATCAGAATCTATAACAAACCCGGTTCAACTTTCATTTAAAAAAAAAAAAACTCAAAACATGTTTTAACCTTTTTTTTATATAAAAATAAGAGAAGATGTTTTGGATTAAACAAGACCAGCCCTGGTTAATCCAAGTCTTAGGCCAGTCCAGGTTGATCCAACTAACCCGGACTGACTTGAGTCTTGGGCCACTGGTTTTTATAACTAAGAGGATGCTGGTTTTTATAACTAAGGGTTCTTGACCACTTATGACCTGGCACTGAAGTTAACAGGTGTAGAAAGCACCATTTGATTTTGATAGCTCCTTTCCTGCTCCGTGGTTTGTGAATCCTGTCTAATATGGTGGTGCAACCTTTGAGGAGCTTGTTACCTTTATCTAAAAAACTAGTCGGTCCAGCTGACATCGTGTTCCTGTATCAGCATAATTCTTAAGATGGTTCGGCTGCTGCCTTTCATTATATGCAAATAGTAAAAATCCCTTCCGTGGATATTGAATCTAAAAATACCTAGTTGAAGAGCTCCAAACCCGCCAAGTCTAGATCATGCTGGCACTTGGAGTTCAAGTGAAATCTGTTACTAGATAGAGTTGATGCCGACCTTTCACATGAGAGGCAAGATTGCCTCAATTTCCTACAAAATGGTGGCTTGATGACGCATAGCGAACTAAAATCTTCCGCAAATCCTGTGGCTTCTCAAGGTATCAAGATATTGCTGAGATAGGCCAACTGAGGGCGGCACCATGGTCAATACAACAAATTTGATGAAAGAAAGAAAGACAAATCAGCGAACTATTGCCTCTGGGATTGTCTCTAGAACAGTTCATACAGATGCTTAATAAAGCAGTAATGAAGTAACAAGCTAGCAAAACTTCTATGGCAAAAGAAGGGAGATTAAACACAACTCAAAGACCAAATGACCACCACCCTGTGTCTGCTGTAGAAGTACTAACATTGAACGTAAACAAAGCAAGACGGCAATTTCTGATAACTTTGATCAACAAAAATATTAAAAGAGAATCAAAACAAGGTAATAAAAACCTAATTCATCCTCCTGATTAGCTCATTGATAAAATCCTCACGATTTCCAGCATCGCCTCCTTCAACATAATGATTTCTCTTTTTCTTCAAGCCTCCAAGTGGTGCCTTCAGCTGGAAAGGCCACAGGAAGTTGTTTGCCTCCTTGAAATGGGGTCCAACAGTAATAATTTCATGGATGAGATCTTCTGTGCAGATGATTCCATGCTTGCCCAAGCCCTGAAGTCAAAAAGGAATCAAGCCCACCCATTACAAAAACAGATTCTGGTAAAGCGATTAACTCAAACGATGATCAACCTACAGACCTGCTCAACGATTGAATTGTCAGTCAACGGAATTCTCTGTTGGTTTAGTTTTCCAAAGCCCCTCTTGTAAATCAATTCTTTGACACTCTTTAAATTAGGATACCTGAAACCATTAACATCCCAGTAAAGAAATTTAGCAGAATGAGAAGACAATGAAATAAGATTACAATCATGAGATAAAAACACACCCAAATGTCACATAAGGTTCAACCCTGTGAAGCATATTCACGGTTGCTTTGTTAACTTTCAGGAATACACCATTAAATATCTGCAAACGGAAGACCAGGCAATGTGTTTAGTCAAAAATAATTCCATATCAATTTCTCATTAAAAAAAATTATCATAAGAAAATAATTGCACTAGCTTGAGTAATTTTATCTCTGAGAAAAAAAGGAGAATGCATTAATTAAAACATGGAAAAAGTTGTTAATGGCAAACAACTGCAGCCTGAAGAAATCCTTTTGCACTTCAATTGTGACCAGGGAAGACATTTTGACATTATTATTGCAAGACCTCATTATCGACTTCATTAAGCATCCTAAACAAACACCCACCTATCAAAAAACACATCAAACTACAAATTGTATGAAGAAAAAAATTCCTGAGCTGACTTACCATTAATTAGAGAAAGATGTGAATAGATGCATATTTCACATTCTAGTTGATATTTTTATTAATTTGTTTAGTAAAATTGATGAAAAGAAAAGGAAAAAGTGAAACAAATGCCTCAACCTATGAGCCTCATATAGAACAGAATTCAGCTTGACACTTATCAGGGTTAAGGCACCATCCACTATTACACTACAAAATTTAGCATATCGTTTTAATGAAAATAAATATAAACTTTCATGGAATCAATGAAGTCACTGGAAATGAGGCGTACCTGTCTCAAACGCAGAAGCTGCAAGATTGATCTTGTCTTTGGGTGCATGGCATTGATACTGAAAGTCATGGAATCCATAGCATTAAACAAATGTACCATTAAACTAAGATTAAGAGGTACAAGCTAAAGTAAATACAACAGTCTTACCCACGGATCCTGATGATAAACAACAGCTTAGCTTCTGGGTTGACATAGAACCCTCCCTTGAGTCTGGCTTCACGTTTCAGCCTAATAAGCTCCTTTTGCTGATCATTAGAGAAAAAAGCATTCCAAACAGTCAGAATTCAAATTAGTACCAAGTCAGCACAAAACCAATCAATAAAGCAGCACATAAAAGATTATATGATGCGGTATACTACCTCATCATCATACTCCTTGGCATACTGCTTAGCCCTATTGTAAATCAACTTGCGATTTTCAGCATTCTTCTTCTTCAAAGCTAGCTTCTCTTCCTTCTTAGCCAATGCCCATTCCTCGTTCCTTTTTTGCTTCTTCAACACAGACTCTGGTACCGCTACCTGAACTTCTTCCCCGCCCATCTCTCTCTAAACACAAGACGTAATAATCAAAATCAACCAGATGTCAATAACCCAGCATTCCAAAAGCAAAGCATGACCCCAAACTAAATAAAAGTAACCTATCAAATTCTGCATTTGAAGCAAAAATAACAACAATCCTTTACATCAAAATATGAAAACTAAGCAACCCTTCTAAGCTTACAGTAGAATGAGAAGCAAAGTTCTAGCTTTTTTTGCTTCTAAACCCAATAGATGGCCTTCAAAATAGCTTAATCACACTATCATTCAATAGAAGATATCAAAAACCATTATTTCAAAATCTAAAACTAAGCAAACCATTTTGAAATCATTTTAAGAGGGCATATTCTTGATTTTTGTTTCGGCAAAATGAGAAGCAGAGTTTCGACCTTTTCGGCTTCTAAAACCAATAGAAGTGATTATGAATTACTTAAACATAAGGATTTAGCAACAAAAGAGATATGATTGATAGCTCTGAAGAAAAAGAAATAGGAGAGACTGAGAGATTTACTTGTTGTTCGGCTTGATGGTGGCGACTGCTATCTTCAGAGAGAGAAGTGAAGGTGTCTTCGCTGCTCAGAGGTAAAATATATGAGAGTAAAGGATTAGGGTTTTTTGAGAGAGTTGTGGGCTTTATTTGCTAGGTTGCAACTCCTAAGGATTTTCAATATGTGGGCCTCTGTTGGACTGGCCCAACGCTAATCTAATTTTCGTGTTCCTTTCTCTCTTCTTCTCTTGTATTTTAAAAACAAAAAATACCAAACAACTCCTAAGGATCCGTCCATTCCATTTGATAGTAAAGTGAGTGGGGTTAGTGTTTTATCTCTGAAAATATTTATTTAATCAATACATCTTCTAGTTCTACTGAAAAATCTATATTAAAATTTTAATTATGAAAAAGCTATAATTTATAATTTATAATTTTTATTAAATTTATTTTTTCAAACCATATACACAAAAATTACCACCAAGTCAAATACATGCTATGCTATGTATAATAAATAACCATTGTAGGATTTACTTTTAAATGGACTAGAATGAAACTTTTTTTAAATTATAAGCAAAATGCAGCCTACCAAGAGATAAATATGAATTTTGTACATTAAATTTTTTAAACAACGATACCATTATAAATTATGTGTTGGTTGCTTAATATCAAAACATTGGTGAATGAATACATGGTTGTCGGATTTGGGGTCAAACCTGAAGAAGAAAAAACCTGTGTTCTTAGATAGTTGAGGTTTATCCTTGTTGATATCTTTTCTAATTCAAATTAAAAAGCAGTTTTAATTAAATTTTAAGCTAATAATTTTCAGATTAACTCTCATTAATTTATTAGGTTAAGTCGAGTTTAATAATAAAGGTAAACAAATACTTACAAATTTCATTTTTTTTTCCCATCATATATTCATTCTAATATTTGCTGGTGCTTTTATCTCATTATTTATCGGACTTTCCAGGGAATATTGAAAGCTACATACAAGACAAGACAAGACCAGACCAGACCAGACCAGACCAGAAGCTATTAATATGTTAAGCTTGACGTTTACAAAACTAACTATTCAAGTATTTACTAACATGTTTATTTGAGAAGCGAAAACTGCTTATGTTCTTCATTGATACCCACCCAGACAAAGAATTGCGACGTTTACAATATCATTGGTGACAAATTTCCATTGTCTGCACTCTCATCATCATGGCAAGATGCTAGCTATCCCTACATGATATCAGGGCATCACCAAAATTCTACCCAGATCCTTGCACACCGAACCATTACATTCTTCGGCGGCATCATCAGATTTCAATAATTTGACAAAGACTTCTTTTTCCCTAGTTGCTTCTGATCCACGACACAAATCACTCCAATTCAAAAAGCTTGTTCAAAGGTCCTTATTGTAGTCCAGTTTTATGTTGTTGTTAATTTTTCATGTTTCCCAAGGGTCGTTTTAACATAAACTGGTGGCATGCTTTTCTGAACAAACTTTCTGAATTGAGGTGAATCAGAGATTATGGTCAAAGTACCAAAAAGTGTGTAAACTCATCAACAAACTAGATTCAAACCACTGCGTTCTTCAATCTTTATAATGTAGTCCAGCGCCATCAAATTTATAATGCTAGCTCAACTTCTTTGGAACTCTTGAATCAACATGAGACGAAAAAGCTAAAACAAATATGAGAACATGAACACTGATGGAGAATTTTATGATATGATATATAAGAAGTACGGTTTTGTAAATTAACTCTATTTGATACACAATAGATTCACCACTCTCGAAATCTCAAGCACCGAGACAATAATGTAAAACAGTTGAAAGTAATTATATTTCAAAATTTTGATTCAGGATGGTGGCTCTCAATCTATGCCGATAGAAAAGGAAGGCTCTACTCAAGCATCCAATCAAACTCTATAATCCAATACCAGAAAAGACTTCATCACCAAACACACTAAATGAGGAAGTTAGTAATTGGAATGCTAGTGATGAGAGCATTGATACTTAAAACTTGACATCCTATTGAATCGGATCATTATTTAGAGAGGATGCTTTGCAAAGAATGATGATTTTGACATTTTATCATGGTGGAAAGTTCAAGGTGGAAATCTTACAATCTACTGCTAGAGATTTTATTGGCTATCCCTGTCTCCATCATAGCTTTAGAGTTTGCTTTAAGCACTAGCAGTAGATTGGTGGCTCTGCATTGTAGTAAACTTCATCCAAAGACCATGGTTATGGGTTGCTGAAATTGAAGAAGGTAACTCAATAAATATTTATGTTTTATTATAGTTATATACTTCTTAACAATATATTGAAGCAAGATCCTGACCTTTTATTAAATCCCACATTTCCAAATATATGCTAGACAAAATATGATATGATACTCCAAATTGTACAAAGATGTTAGAGTAATTTGAAAAGTATGTCCTAGAATCCATTGCTGTTATACTTGGCCTAGCTCGATAGATTAATTTAGGAAATTTGAAGCTTAACTTCGGTTGGATTTTTAATGAACTAAATAAGATATTAATTTAACTAAACTTATTCAACTTAATTAAGTTTTTAAATAATATAGTTAATTCATTAAAATTTAAAATTTAATTAAAATTTTAATGATATAGTTACTACAGCTAAAATTTAGAACCCTTTCATGCTTGTTCTAGGATCGTGTCTGACGGGTCAGACAACTATTCTAGAAACTACTGGATAAAAAAGGTAAAGGGAATATAATTGTTTTTTATACTAAAGGGACTATTCAATTAATATTGATAAACTAGATGGACCAAAATATATAATCAAGACAATCTATTTTAATTTGCTTGATCCAACGGCTCTTAAACCCCAACATCAATACCCAACCAAACCCATTCCCTAAACCCTTCTGTCCGTTGAGGTTTATTGCTCAGTCTGACCCAAACCCAGGTAGTAACAAAACCCTAGGAATCCATCTCTTCATGCACAAAACCCCAGTTGCCAGCACAGTGAACATAAACCCTAACCCTTATCATTTAAGCCTCGCCAAGTGCTGTTGCTCTCTAGCCCACCACCAACCATGAAACAAGAAAACAACATGGACAACAGCAAAACCCAAACTTTAAAGCCTGAGCAGAAGACACTTCTGCTTCATTCTATAGCTAAGTATCTTGAAAACACTGGTGGGTTTTCCAAAACATTAAAGAAGTTCGAATCTGAAGCCAAATTTGAGGTACAAAAAAGCAAAACTAGTCATTCTCTCTTTCTATATCCTGGTTTATCAAATTATGCAACATTTTAGTTAAGAGAAGATGATTGATTTTTTTGTTAGTGTTTTGTGTTGAATTTATGTTTATGCAAACTGGTTTTTCTGAATTTGGTTTGATGTGTATATGAGATGATTGAGATTAATGAAGCCTAATGTGATAATGTGTCCGTGCTGTGCTTTAGCTTCAGGATGTTCTTTGTTTTGTGTACTTGATTTTGTTTGGTTGTTTTAAATGTGGAAAGTTGTGTTCTTTGTGCAGAAAGATGATTTGGGTGGTGACTCCTTGATTGATTTGGAGGAGGTGTTTTGCAAGTTTTTGAAGACAAGGTAGGGTGATTATATTTCTTTTTTTTTAAGGAAAAAAAATTGTGATCTCTTGTTGACAGTGAATTTCAATTGTGGAGCTATACAAAGGGATTTTTTTTATGATTACCCATAAGGCGTTAATGGTGTTTTGGATTTGATATGAAAAGAATGCACAAGGTTTCTTTTAGTCATCAGACTGAAAATGAATGTGGTTCGCAGATTCCCCTGAATTCAAGCTATATACTGCAAATGGATTTTCTTGATTTAAGTGTTAAATTTGAATGGCCATTCTCAAATTGCATGACTTCCTGTATTTTTGCAGTGACGATACCAGCAAAAAGTTAGAGAGCAATCAGGTTCAAGGTGCGTTTAATTCTCCAAATGAAATTGCTTGTCTAGTAGGCAACTATATCATGTATTTCTACATAGTTAGTAGAATGTTTTTTATAGGGTGGATTTTGGTACTAGCTCATAGTCTAGTTCTATTTAACTGTAGATATACAGACGAACGGTGTCACTAAAAAGAAAAAGAAGTGTGATACTGATGCTATAAAAAATCAATTAGGAGCTGGTGATAAAGTTAACAATTCTGAGAGTGTTGAAGAGATCATAACAAATGAAACAGTGGCTACTGAAGTAAGGTCGAAAGAGAAGAAGGAAAAGAAAAGGAATTCTGATTCTCATGGACAAGAGGAACAAGACAATGTCGAAGCTTTGAAGGAACCTGCTGATAATGGTGCTGGTGAATTGCCTGATAAGAAACGCAAGGATAAAAGGAAGAAGAAAAGCAACTTGGAATCCGAGTCTCAAGATGATAACGATGGACATCATCTGGCAGAGTCTGTGTCGGTGGAAGAAAAATCTAAGGATGTGGCATCTTCCAAGGGAAACAAAGTAACTGATGGTGAGACAGATAATAAACCAAAGGATAAGAAGAGAAAGAAAGACAAGCTTTTTGATTCCACTATTGGAAATGGGGAGCAACATATCTTGGAGAGTAAGCAAGGAGCAAATGCTGACAGTATTTTGGACAACAAGAACGTCAAATCTGAACGGAAGAAGAAAAGGAAGGATGCTGTTTTTTCTGAAAATTTTTCTGCTGAGATGCTTGATGAAGGGAAATCAAATTCTGAAAAGGATGACTCTAAGAACTTGAAGGAGGATGTGAATGACAAAGAGAATAAGAGTTCCAAGAAGAGGAAAAGATTGTCTTCTGAAGATGATGCCCCTCAGCCTGCCAATGAAAAAGCCATTGAAGAATCTAAACGAAGAAAGACAGAAAGTTCAGAAGAACTAAAGGAAAACGTCCAGGCAAACGGGAACCTTGAGGAAAATGGAGCGAAATCAGCACCGCAGAAATCTATGATGAAGGAAAAGAATGGTTCTGTTGAGGTATGGTTTTGAGCACCCTAATTTAGGGAAGCTTGTTACTTCAACCTTAAATTCTGAAGCTGAGTTTCCTTTTAAATCCCAATTAACATCATGTTCAAATTGTTCCAGTGCTATAAGTTTCCCAGGTTTCCTGTATATATGTGCTTAAACCTATTTGCCCATGTGGTGGAACTAAAACCTGAAGTAGTTATGTCTAGCCAGGTTTTGAACAAAACTGATTTTTATGGAGATGATTAACCTATGAGCTCTTCAAAAATATTCTCATTGTTATGAGCAAACCCATTTTTTGTTGAAGTTCATGATAGCATAGTTGTGTTCATGAATAATTATGTTCAAGTGTATTGTTGGTTTTATGTGTATGCTTAGACTGGAACTATGTCATTGCAGCCAAAGACGGTTAAACATTTTCAAAGAGTAAAAGTTGATGAGGTGGTATTCTCTGATGAGAGGCTTAAAGATAATTCATACTGGGCAAAGGTTTGACAAGTTTTCCATTTTTGTTTTTGAGTTTTCTGGTCCTTCATTGGTTTCTTTTCTTTAAGATTTTCCATAAATTCTCTGTAGGACGGTGCCGAGGATGGTTATGGTGCAAAAGCACAAGAAGTTCTGGGGCAAGTTAGAGGAAGGTACAATTTGTAGTTGTGGCATTTCTATATCTATATTTTCAGATACGCAAACAGAAGGTTATTTCTGTTATCTTATTGTCATTCTTTGCACCAACGTAAACTGCAGCGATAACTTAATTGGGAAGTAAAGGGTCCGATCTAAACTGCTGGCTTGGCTATTCTAACTCCAAGTCTAAACCTAGTTCAGTTTAGGAACCTCTTTTCTTCCAGTAATTCTAACTTTGAGCAAGTTTTCAATATGAAACACTGATTCAAATATTGCTGTTAAACTTAACCTAGGATCTTTTAAGGAATCAAAGAAGGGTTTGGTTTTTGTTGGTCATTACTTTTTTATGTTTTTGAAGAAAAAAAGGTATATACCTTCAATTTCAATATCTTGGGGAGTTGTACATTAAGAACGATTTTTTTACATGTTAGTTTTATCGCTAGAGTTGCCATGTTAGATTGCATGATTTTGTTAATGATTACTGTATGACTGCCACATTATGATTTTTGTTCTTTATTCTTTTTAATGCACCTCAAAGAAACCCTAGACTTTACACCCAGCCCCATGCTGTTCTTCTACTTGGTACACCTCGTCGTTGTTGATACAATCAGTAATTCAGTATCTATTACGGATAGTGCATTTAGAATGGTAAGCTGGGATACCATTCCTTTTGATCTTATTCTGGTAATTCTCTCATTGACCCTTTGTCTCTCTCTGTCAGGGGTTTTAGGCATGAAAAAACAAAGAAGAAGCGCGGGACATACAGAGGAGGGCAGATTGATTTGCAATCACACTCATTTAAGTTCAACTACTCAGATGAAGATTGATCGGGGACCTTCTTTTTGTGCGATGAACACTTGATTTTTGATCTCATTGCATTTTTACTTGTATGTACCAGAGCACAGCTTTTCATCATCAATGTGCTGACTTCTGCTTCCGTGATGATTATTGCCCTTTGTTTTGTACGTTTAGCGTCCCCTTTCTCTTATTTAACAAGCTCTGAGTCAAGTCAAGCATTTAAGCCATCTATTCTGTATTCTGTCTAGTTTCTCACAGCATTCTCAGGTTTTCTTTAGTTTATTACTAGTTACTATGATGTTTAAATTGTTTTTTTTTTTATAGAAATGTATTAATAATATTTTTTTATTTTTAAAAATTTATTTTTAATACACAAAAAAATTAATTTAAAACAAAAAAAATAAAACTTTAATCTTTTTTTTTTAAAAAAAATTAAAATAAAAAAACAAACAGGTTTTTAACCCACTGCTTTGCTGCTGGTAAAAAAAAAAAGAATTTGAGCTTAAAAGTTTATGAGATTTTTTTTTTCAATAGGGATATTAGACAGAAATGATTAATTTTGATATTAAAAAATACCTCTGAAAATATGGTAGCCCTCAGCTACTGCAATAAAAAATAAAAACTTCTGATGCATCTCTAGGTTCAAGTTAAGAGAATAAAATATGGGAGCTTCTGAGCTCAAGCTGGCATCGTCCGGACTATGAGAGAATTGCAGTCACTGGACTAATTGTTTGTCATTTCATGATCTACAAATACAACAGAAAATGAGCTTCACTAAATAAACCATTGTCCTGATGGTTTTCATCTTCCTTGAAATCCATGAACTACAAGAAGATTTCTCCAAGCCATATTAAGGCTTGGAATGCTAGAGAGAAGAAAAATCGGGTATGATAGCATAGTATTTTGCACATCAAAATTGCAACACAGTTTATTGAAATAACTAGGCTGAATCTAGCCACAACAATATATGAATCATGAATAGCTAATACTACACTAACTTGAGAATTTCACTAGCAGTCAATCCTCCTCTGCAGTAATCAAAGATGATTTAATCTTAATGAGAAACCATTTCACCTTTTCTTATTTTTCTTTCTTCCCTTTACTTCTTTCTCTAGACTTCTTATCCTTTTAGTGATTACTGAAGATGAAGACTTTTTATGCTCAAAAAGCTTTGGTGGTTCAATGGGCAGGGATGGGGTAGGTTCCTTTCTGGCTGTTGAGAGTTGTTTGATTGCTGAAAACAGATCAAAGGAAGATGATTTTGCAGCAGTAGTTGGTGGTGCCACAGGTACTTTTGGAACACCCAAGAATTCTTTTACCCCAGGAGCTTTGAGCACTGAAGTACAAGTGGAGAATTAGGTAACGAGCAGGGTTAAAGCGAACATCACACCAAAATAATGCCAAAAAACAAGTTCTTCACTGATCTTTGAAGATTGCACAGAAGCTTTTTGAAAGGAAAAAAAAAAGATCTGGAAAGTTGGAAAACTCACCAAGCCCATATGTAAGTGAAAACAAGTTTGATGTAATCCAATAACAAAATATAGCCTGCAAAGACAAACGACAAATTCATCATGAACTCAAACATACAAGTCATTTCTCAATCTCTAAATAAGGGAAGGCAGGGGGGAAGGTGAATCATGATGGGAGCCAGACTGGAAGGGCAGGGAAGAGATGGGTGGGGCTGCAGAGCCTAAAACCACTACTTTTCCCTGGAAACTCATTTACACTCCATTACTAAAAGAAAATCTCAAATTTCAAGATGCTGATACAGTAAACAACTTAAATATGATCTCATAATCCCATGTACTTGTAAGTGATTATAAAATAACCTTTGGAAAACTCATAGTCAAAGGAACTGAAGCAGCAGCAAGGGCCCTTGAAACGTTTTTCATGGTGCCAGCAGCAGGATTTCCTTCCATTCCTTCTTGCGTGTTGCACTGCAGAATAGCACAGATTAGTCAACTCAACAACAAAAACCAAAACTGAGTACAATAAGATTAAAGCAATTTTGCAGATTTCTTTTTTCTTTTCTTCTTTTTTTTTAAAGAAGAACAAAGAATAACCAAGCACTAAAACATAACCACCTTATTGGATAGAACAAGGATCTACCTCTACTGTTATCAAGAAAGTTAATGCTGTCAAAACTGGAAAGATGTATAAATCATCTGCAGTTGTGAGGTCAACGAACCAGAATGCTCCACCGCTTTTAAAGGATGGCACTTTTTCTGCCATGTTTGTAATCTGGGGGGAACATTGTCATGACATGTAGAATGTGAGGATCAAATATAAAAGAAGAATTACTCATTTGAAGTGTATTTATTAATGGAAGTTTAGCTTACAGCAAGGAAAAAGCTGATGAAGACAGGAGCTTGAATAAAGAGCCCCTTCAGTGGTGTAAACGGACTCACACCATGTCTGCAATTTGTAAGTCAGAATGAACTAAATTTTCCAGGGAAATTGACAGCCATGAAGGGGAGAATTATGCTGTCTAAAAACTTGGCCTACTTATAGTAATCAAGCTTCAATGACGATACATTAAAGCATTATGTAAAGCAAAAAGCAAAAAGGAATGGAAAAGGTGAAAACCTCATCCTGAAAGGAAAGTACATATGATCCTCTCTAAGCAGGACTACTTACATAGCAATTTGGTAAATCCTATCTTCTTCAGCAACATTACATGAAATACATAAAAGCACTTGAATGACACCATGTTTCCAAGTCATCCAAGGACGTTCACGGGGCGTGACTATTCAAATACTAGTGTGGTCAGAATGAACTACTATATAGAACACAACTTCGATCATGGTATTTCCTTCGTTTAAGAAACTAAATTGTCATGAAACAATCAATACTTCCCCTAAAAGCAAATGGAAGAGTTTCTTACTCCTTAAACAGCTTCTTCATTTCTTTTTGACCTTCAGAAACAGCTGCGGGGTCCATACCCTGAGATAGAGACAGAGATAGTGCCAACATGATTGATGAAAGCATTCTGAAAACAAGAAATGGATTATATAGTAGAGTGACCGCAGGCTACGTCAACCTTTTGGTGCATTGTCATATGCATGCTATCACTTGAAAACAATCAAGTTTTATTCACATAAAAAACTGAGATGAACACAGGCCAACCAAAAAGTTTCTCAACTCTAAACCAAGGAGATTTTGTCACAGTTGGCTACCTTGCCCTTTTGTTTCAAGTTATCCTCTTTTGATATGGCAATTCCATATAGAGAACCAGGAAAACCACCCACTTACAGGAACCTAGATTTACATCCAAAATGACGAAGCATAACATCTAAAACAAGTCAAACATGTATTTCTGATAACCAGTAGGGAAATGCACCGGTAAAAGTAAAATATCAAGTAACATAACATAGAAAAAGGGGGCTACAGGCACATAAAATAGACCAACAATGTATGTATGAGGTCAACAGAGCAAGGATTGATAAAACCATCAATGAGCAATACCTGGCGTTCCACCCTTTGCTTAACCTCCTCCAATTTTGGTCTTACGATCTGCAGAAAACACATAAATCCATATGAGATGAAAGCATATAAACTCTGAATTTTTACTTTTCATACACCAAGAGAAAAATAAAAGATCTTTGTGGAGGGTTAAAAAGTTGCGCCAAGTCATGTAGTAGCAGGAGCAAAAACCATATGCAAATTCAGGTATGCATTGCACTTCAATGTTCTACTCACCGGATTGCACAAGTGATTTAATGATAAGTACAAAATATTCATATATTTTTATTCCTCTTACATGTCTCTTTCATGAATTAATTGCTCAAAAAGATAAGAAATTCTGCATTTTATATTTGAGATCTTTGTTTCTTGTAACAGGTTTTTCACCAAATTGAAGTTCCAGAATGGAAATGTGGGCTTCATCTAAGTTGAAGTACACATATCAAACTTTCTAGAAAAACATTATGGGCAAAAATCCGAGTTTGTTTGAACCTCTAAATAGACTTGCGAAAATCGAGTATGAATCCTACTTTTGGTAGGATTCCCTGTTCACACACTAAACATTCAAACAAGCATATTTTGAGCCTTGGATATCAAAATCATGAGCCTCGGATATCAAAATCATGTGTTTCAAAAGCCCATATTCATCTACACATTAAGGGCTACAACTTTTATAAAAGGCTCCAGGTCATAAAAAAATATTTTTCAATATGAAAATCCTGATACACGCTGAAGGACGAGTTTTATCTCCTAATCTGATGGGAAACTAACAATGTGGAAATCTTATCATTAAGAAGAAATCTGATGGGACCAGAGAGATTTTATCTACAACCTTTTAATCTCCTAATCTTTAGCCTTGATATCTTATCATGAAGGCTACCCATTGGAATATAAAAAGAAGGGAGATCGTTGGGTGCAGAGTTTTCTTATGGCAGCTAGAAATTCCTAGAGGATGAGGAAACAATTCTTGAGTTAGGTTCAAGGAGAATGGAATCCATCTCCATTAGTAGTTGTGAGAAGTAACATTGTCATTGTAATTCTTTCATGTTTAAGTACTTATTCATCTTGGTTTAAGAATTATGCTATTGATTTTTGTTCATGTTAATTGAAATGTTTTGAGATGGCATATATGCTTTCTAGTTTCTTTCAATCCGTAATTATTGTTAGGGACAAGAATAAGAAGTAAAAAGAATTAATTTGATTGCTCCCATCCTTAAACTGAGTTAACGACATATTGATTTATCATTTTTATCTTTAGAATTTTGTTTTTTTTTTTATTCAATTCCTCCCATCGTTTCTTTTTTATTTCAGCATCTTGTAGGAAGATTTAGTAGAATTTCCATTGGATTCAACTTGGTTTTCACAATTATACTACGAAATATTTTTTCTTTGTGACAGTAAAGTCAATTAAAATTGGGAGGTTTTCGACACCGACCATTTAACAAACACAATCAATTTCACATCATTGTTTCTGGAGAGGAAACTTAATCTTCTACTTGAATAATGGTGTCACCATGTAAAAACATAGGCATCACAACTTAATAGGTTATACTTCAAAATCCAAACTAGAGGCTGAAATGCTACAGCATAACCAACATCATAGAAGATTATAAACTAAAAACTGAAAATACAAGCGATGAAAAGCAAGCAGAAGGTGACTATACAGATGCCAATTGGGATTCAAAAGCACAAAGAAAATGTTCACAATTTTAAAGCTTTAACTCCATATAGCATTTCACAACAATTAAAAAGAATAGGATTTTTTCAACAATTAAAAATATAGGATTTTTTTTTAGAAACATCCAAAAGCACCAAACCATGAAGAATTTAATGAACTTGAGAGACTACCTTCACTTGAAATTTCTAAAAGCACAATTCTTTTCGCATGAAATATCAATCGATATATCAGGCAGATTCTTACAAATGTAACTCCAAAACATTTCAACAGGAGAAAAACACCATCCTTAACTCACCAAGCAAACAAGCAAAACATAATGACACCTACCCCAACATGCATACAAATAATGTGCAAGCGCAAGCGCAAGCGCACAATGTGCAACCATACATACATCAATTATTTTTTTAAAAAAAAAGTAAAAATTAAAACCTTCAAATTACACCGTAATATATGAGTAAACTTACACTGAGTTTGGAGGTAGCTTTCAACTGATTTATCAAAAGAGGAAGCGTAAAGCTTCTTATAAGCAATGTAGTCACAACTATCGAAGCCCACCTATTAAATTTTTAAAAAAAATTAAATTAAATTCTCGATTTTTAACTAATAATAAAAATTAAATGTTTGAGTACCAACCAATTGAATCCAGTAAAATTATGAACAGCATCAATCGCATGCTGAAGAACCGCCACAGGTAAGAAAGAATCCGCAGCAGCTATCGCAACCTCATTCACAGCAGGAGCCGCCATATCCATCACCACATCGATATTCTCCGCCGCGGCAGTAGTGGTGGTGGTAGACATGTAGCGCACTAAACACGCACCGGCGAAGTGTGTGTGATTTGGTTCGCGAAGAAGAGAACCGAAAGAAGAGGTCGGAGCGGTGTAGAAGGATCTTTGAGGAAAGCAATTATTGGGAGTGATTGCTGGTTTTGCGGAGGGATTAAGTTGTTCTTGGTTTTTCTCCTTCTGGTGGTGGTCGTCGTGGAGGATGTATGTGAAACGCGGATAATATTGTCGTTTCAAGATGGTTGATCGACTCGAGAGACTTCGCATGTAAGCCATTTTGGTGGCTAGAATTTGAAGCTCCTTTAGTATTAATAAGAAAAAATTAGATATTCAGGTATTGGATGAAGAATAAATTAGGAATTTGAGGGTTGATTACCTGTTGAGAGCTTCTGGGTTTTAGGTTAGAGAAAGAGAGAGAAGGGTCAGGGGAGGGGAGATGGAGAGGGTTTAGGAGGTTTTGATTCTGTGAGGCTGGTCTGGGCTGGACTAGGATGGTATGGGCCTTTGAGAATTTGAGAGAGTTTAGGATATTAGCAAATGGGCCCTTTATTTCCAGTCCAGTTTTAGACCGTTTACTGGCCTTTTCTAATAGTCCAGTAGGTGAAAAATTGGAGATTTCAATTGTGTCCGAACACAGTTGGGCATGGAGGGATGTGGATAAAAATACTTGATTTATTTGGATACAAAGATGGAGGTGACATCATCATCATCATCATATATATATATATATATGTATGCGCGCGCGCAGACTTTTTTTTATTATTTTTGTATATTATTTTTATTTGATAGAAATTGCTATCATCTAGTAATTTTTTATTGCACATGAAAAACACGAGGTCACCTTGGCAATGACAACAGTTAATGACATATTAGTAGTTGAGGACCCTGTACGGCTGTACCAACAGGTGACATGATCTGTCATTGCAATTTATAGAGGGGGCTTAAGACGTAGTTTAATGAATTAGGTTTTAGATTTTTTTAAAAAAAATATTAATTTGAGTTTTATAAATTTTAAAATCATTAAAAATTTATATAATTATTAATTTTATAATTTATAAAATTAATTAATATATATACAAGTTAATTTAAACATCCATATTAATTTAAAAAATTTATAAAAAAGGGTTCATAATTTTTTTTTATATAAATTATATAAAAAAATAGCTAATAGTAGGAGCACTAGTCACTGGCTAGTGTCAATTAAAAGCCTGGCTAGCTAGTGAGGGAGTGCGGAAATCATTTTTTAAAAATATATAAAAATAATATTTTATTTTTTAAAATTATTTTTAATATTAATATATTAAAATAATTTAAGATCATCTAAAAAGTTCATTTAAAAAAAAACAGTTGTCAACCGTTGTGATATGAAAAGAATCTATAACAAATCTTCTAATAGCTATGTTTTTTTAAATAATTTGTATACTTTTTTATAAAATTCTTTTAATTAACTTTTTTTTTTGACAAATGTTAAACATTTTTATGTACATTATTGAGAAAAATTATATCAACTGCAATGAAGGTCTATATCTTATAAAAAGAATATGAAAAATTAATTTTTTTCTTAAAAAAAAATTAAGTCAGTATAGAAATTAAAACACTGATTAATCAGTTTTTTAAATTATTTTTTATTTAAAAAAATATTAAATTAATATTTTTAAATATTATAGTTTTGTTGTGCTAATACAAAAAATAAAAAAAAATCTAAAAAAATCAGTATTTTTAATTGAAATATATATTTTAAAAAAATATCATATATCACATTATAAAACAGAAACTAATATATGATATTATGGTAAATTTTGCAATTATTTTTGATATCATGGTAAATTTTGCAATTATTTAAATTTAAACAAAGACATGTCTACACCACTGAAAAAGAGCTCGAGGAACATTCGCTATCGTAACGACGGCCTTATAGGTTACAGTTGGCATCCACATTTTCACTTTATATTAAATTTCAAAAAGTAAGAAGCGACGTTTTTGTTGATCGGTTCTATTATTATTATTTTATTTAAAAGTATAGTTTTAAAATGCAGCTCTTTCGGCAGGATGGATTTGGAATTTGACTGACTTGAAACTAGAATCACGCCAGGTTTATGGAAAAAATAGAAGTAGTTAAAATTCCAGTGACTTGGCAGGTTAATCTAATAAGATATGGTTGTAATCTATTAATTATTTTTTATTTTTATCAAAATAATAATATTTTAATTTATAAAAAAATTGAAATTAACCTAAGTAACCCTAGTTAAAATTCATAATCCGATTTTTATACCGGGTAAACCACAAACACTGCTTTAAAGCATTAAGATAATGAAAGACATCATTAGAAGTACTTTGATGGGCGATTCAAGCTGCCTATATATATTAATGTGCTAGACTTTGACATTTCCTGCCATCTCTCTTGTGACTCTCAAGTAAAATTAACTGAAATGACAAGCTTATTCAGAGGCTCGCCGTACAAAAGCAGACTTGATGATTTGGAAGCAAAAAAGGCGATGAGTGACGGCGATGTAGATGGTGATGATGGTGATCCTTTTGATATCCCCAGTACCAAAATGGCCTCTTTCGATCGCCTTCGCAGATGGAGGGTACGCAATTCTCTCTCTTTCTCCCTCTAAATTGCTCGCATAGAGAGTATAGAGAGTGTTTATCGCCGTGGCTGCTGTATTTTTTTTTTTAACTCGATAATATAGTATTTGATTATAAATAGTAGCTGTCATTTGATTCATGGATCCACTAAAACTAAGATTTTATCTTAGATTTTGGTGAAGTAATTTTTCATCCCTCTCATTCTCTCATTCTGCTGTGTTTTTTTTTTGTTCGCATTTTTGTTCAGTAAGGAATGAATTATAATTTATTATTTACTGTTTATTTAAGTTAACAGTGAAGAATGAAATTTTATTTTTCTACTGAATCGGGTCTTATTTAAAGCTAAATAAATTGAACTGGGTCCGTTAAAAAATTTTTATTTTTATTTTTTTAATTATATTTTATTTAAAAAATTAAAAAAAAATTACTTAATAATATAATATTTATAGAATTTCATCACAATTTTAATTTTATTCCTGCCAAATCTGACCCAGTTACTCGGTCCCCCATGGCTGGATGGATACACAAGAATGCTTACTGATCTCTTTCATTTAAATAATTTAAGGTTCAATTTGTCATCTTGTACGTACTATCATCTTACTTGCCATAAAATCTCGTAAGTATATTCACCCGCGCGACTCGTTTTTTGAGAACATAAATCAATCACAACTGATTTGCTTTGCTGCTGAGTATTCTAAATTCATTTGATTTAAATTTTAATGGCCAAAAATAAAGTACTGTATCCTCTAACTCTGAGGTCAAAAAAGTTGGAAACATAATAATTTTAATAAGCAAAAAAATTGCAGATGTGAATTATATAAATTCACAATTTTATTTTTTTAAAATTTAAATATATGATAGCTGCCTCTTTTAAAAGATTTACAATACTTTTACATAGACTATAAAAACTTACCTCTACTAGGAAATAACCTAAAATCTGAAAACATTAAGAAAATTAAAACAAAATTTAAAATAAAAATAATAAAATTAAAAAATCTTAGAAGAATAACAAAATTGGCCCAAACAACAACTTCTAAATCTAATTCTAGAAGATCCAATGGCCCGATAAGTGATGTAATAACATTTAAAAGAAAAATTGATTGTAGAATTACTTGTAAAAATTCAAGCTCGATCCAACAATCGAATCATTTATTATATCAATTTTAAGGTGCTAATCTAATTTATCGCAATCAAATATTGCTTTGATTTTAAATCTGTCTCATTGCTGTATAAAAATATATACACTAGGCTATCTACATATAATGATTGGGTTAGATCCCTCTTTGGTAATGTCAAATTCTCTTCAAAACCTTCAATTTCTACATGCCCAGATGCATCAAACAACTAACATAAATATTTAGTATGTAGATGTATATGCTAGCCGTGGAAAAAACCAAGGCAGCTGCTAAAATATAATTGTTTTATGTGAGTTGCGACTGTTAGAAAGAAGGGTGGAAATTTTGGTTTTGAGAGCAGCAACTGCATCATGTGCAGGCTGTGAGGAAAAGAATTAGTGATATTTTCTTGTAAGAGTTTTCTATATGTTTTAGAACTTGACATGATATAAATTATGATTGAAATTGAGAATCTCAAAATAGATATAAACATTGCTAGAGTTTTATTTAATGTTCTTCTTCCAGCCAGTTCTTATGCCGACCCTTACATGTGAAGTGAAATTAAGGAGGTATAACTTATTCTCAATGGCACAAAACTATAACATGCCTGAAATAAAGATTGATTTTAAGAACAATCATAGCTGCATTGACACAAAACATTCTGAGGGCGTAAACTGCCATCACATGGCCCTTGAATTAGAGGACCTTGCTGAGCACATTTTGCAGCACAACACTCATCACTGCGCTGCGCTGAACAACGACCCAGAATTACACCTTTTCTCCGTCCCACGTTCATAGAAGCAAACACAACTATCACCCTGACAAGCTCCCTTGCCACCCTTGGGATATTTCCAAGCACATATATCATTGCAAGATGGAGCGCAAGCTCCTATTTCCCTGGTGCATACACCAGCCTCTACCGCGAGCTCCATTGTTGCAGTACCTGCATATAATGATCATCATGCATAAGAAACCAAAAGGAAAGAAATATATAAACCATGAATTTGTGTTTTCAGATTCTCCGTTATTGAATGAGAAAATATATAACCCTACCTCAGTACCACGTTTAAAAAGAATTGGAGGAAAATCGAAGGAATATTGAAATATTAGCTATTGCAAAAATAAACAGAACATAGTGGAAAAACACTTGGCCATGTCTCTCAGTCGGTGAAAGGGCAACAAATATTCTCTTTAGATCTTGACAACTTTTTTGGAGTTGAAGAACGATTGACATCTCTATTTATACAGAAAGAGAATGTTAAATAAGGTTATGTATTAAGTATCAATTAAAGGTATACATGTATTAGGTACTTGGAGATTTTGATTATTTATGTATTGGATATGCCTTGCTTTTATTTTCGATCGTAGAAATCATTGGTGGTACTCCTATATATGTAGGAAGCAATAAATATC
>Ga0325410_1001566_pt1 | contig 25332 bp, 18 predicted proteins | sample PopdelMetagenome_16_FD_206182 | JGI IMG/M metagenome (GOLD analysis project Ga0325410, IMG submission 206182) | Populus deltoides microbial communities from Bellville, Georgia, United States - Xylem-PdIQD-R3 | ecosystem: Host-associated > Plants > Phyllosphere > Stem > Wood/Secondary xylem...
GTTACAAATCCAACATTGGCTTCCGCTCATTGCAAAAGCAATTCAAAGTCAATGGTTTTCATGTCTCTAGAAACAAATCCAACATTAGCTTTTGCTCATTGTGAAAGCAATACAATTTCAATGGTTTTCGCATCTCCAGTTACAAATCCAACATTGGCTTCCGCTCATTGCAAAAGCAATTCAAAGTCAATGGTTTTCATGTCTCTAGAAACAAATCCAACATTAGCTTTTGCTCATTGTGAAAGCAATACAATTTCAATGGTTTCTGCATCTCCAGAAACAATTCCAACATTGGCTTCCACTCATTGTGAAAGCAAATCAAATTCTTCTTGAGCTCATATTATATTCATGAATCATCCATATTATTAACTTGTTTGTTATTCATCACAAGTCTCAAGGTTTTAGACATAACTTCATGATTTATGATCGATTTAAATTTGTTAATTTCTGATGACTTCGGAGATTTTTTTTGCATTAGTCTTTCAATCATTACAGAACATTTCAATTGCATCAATCTTACATCTCCAAAATTTTATCCATAACCTTTCAAATCCCCATTATTCATCAAGAATTTAGAATTTCAAATTTAACTAAGTTCATTATAGGCGAGAATTCACTTACCTGCTTCTCTGGTTGTGTGAGCTCCTCCAATAAATGACCCTGCACTTGGTGTTCCTCCTATACCATCCAAATATTTTTCGTCAGCATATACTTTAGTGAGTTTACATACTCATTGTGTATGCAAGAATCACCTCTATTAAATTTCATCTCAAACTCATTACATTCAAACAACATATGGTAAGTGCAGTAAAATAATTTTTAGTGTTTCTTTCCCCACTAGAGTTGTAGAACTCGGTTCCTTTCGGGGTTTAATTCTTTAGCTTCTAAGACACAAATACACAAATAGGATGAAGCGGGTCACCTAGTTCTACCTTTTATACACTCAAATTTGTCAAAATACAATGGTATGTGGGTCTGTCCTGTAATTTATAGCTTGACCTCTCCCTAGTGTTTTATCCATATTTAGAGTTTTATAATTAAAATAGAGAAATGCTTATTTCTTGTGAAACTTAAGATAATGACACACATCTTTCAGGAAGGAATTTATTCCAATTTCTCTCAGCTATAAGCCTAAAATTTCAGTTCAAGGTCTAGTTCACATGATGTCTAGAATTTTCTAATCTGACCTGTCTTCGGTGTCCTACCAATATCTAGAGTTCTATAGCTCTAATTTAGGGAATTCTAGTTCCATTTAAAATTTAACACCCAATTCTACAACATTCATGAGGGACAATTCTCCAGATTATACCTTTATCTAGGTCAATTCTTGGTCACAAGTTGACTAACAACCCAACCCAGATTTTCGGTTTGAATGTTCATCATATAAACCATCATTTTCATGCGTTTCTTTTCTTTCTTCAGTCACTATTATTACAAAATTCCATTTCCTCATCAACAATAACACATGGGATTATAATTTATTTAAAAGTTATGCTTCACATGAGTATGTTTAACTAAGATTTGTTCATGTGTCTAAATTTTCAGCACATCATAGTTTCTTGTAGGATTCTACATTATTATTTTAACATGTATACATAACTAGTATAAAAAATGTTTTCCCTTCATCTTGTGTTCATATTTGGCCAAAGGCTTGCAAGCCTTTTATTAGTTTCCTTGTTTTTTAATTTAGTTAAGAACATCATCAAGCCTTTCTCCTCCTCTCTTCCACATTTCATCCTCACCTTCAACTTACCCAGAAAAAATCCCCAAGAACTCTAATCTAAGAGCTAGTATTTTTACATAAAACTTCCCCATAACATTTTAAATTGCTCTAGGAAGGTTTTTGATTTGTCTTGGTTGTGTTTTCTGCTCTTTGAAACTTCTTCTCCCTCAAATATTTTAGCTTCTCTTCCTCTCTTCTATTGTCGCCGCCAACTCCTTATTCTTCTCCCTCACTTTGTTTTGTCTTTTTGGTGTCTAAATCTTCTCTCAACCTTCTTGTCTCCTCTCATATATTTGATTGCATGTGGTTTTCTTTGTTATTCTTGAGAGAAGGTATTGAAGAAATGAGTGACTCTTCTTCTTCTTTCTTTCTTTTTCTGCCACTAACTCCTCCTTTTCTTTTAGAGTTTTTTTTTTTATATATCTTACCAATTGTTCTTCTCTATTTACTTAATCTCGTGCAATGATTTTTAAGGGGTTTACATTTTTAGGGACCTATATTTCAACTTGTACATGTATGTGATGATTTATAAACAAATGTATGATTGTGATGTATATGCCAAAGTATATTGGATATGGATTAGCTTTTCCAAACTAATTCATGACTATCATAGCTCTTTGGGCAGGATTTTTAAGTCCAACTGGTTGTTGTAAAGGATCATTTGTCAAGTTCTTATCATAGTTGAATCCCAAAACATATTAGAGAGAAAGGTGGGTCGTGACTCTCTCATAGATAATAAAAGAGTTCATACATTAATTAAAATTTTCAAGATTCAAAAGCCATATACATCATTACTTATAAAAAAACATCTTCTCTATTATCTATGTTCTTGATAAAAGATGTGATGACACTTACATGTTTTTGATACTTCATAGCATCACTTTCGATCTACGTGGCTTGTTGTTGCAACCTTTTAGCATGACGAGCTACTTACTCAATTTGCTGTGTCATTTGTCTTATCTTATCATGGAACAAGGTATTATCAGCAACCAATACCTCGTTATTGGTTGTTAAAGCCTTATTGCTTCTCCCTAGCACTTGTATTATAGTCTCTAACTATGCTACTTTAGTCATTCCCTTTTGCAATTACTCTCTCTCGATATCAAGCTCGGCTATTTTGGAGTTAATTTGAACTCCAAAACTATCAATATAGTTTTAACATTCTTAATGCTCTTGCTTAGTCCTAAGTAATCCTTCTTCTATTGCGAGGTAATGGCTTTTTAACTTCTTCATCTCCTCTTGAATTTCCAGCTCAGATTATAATACCATGATTTGTCCCATTAAAGACTCAACTCTCTTGTGGCAGTCTCTTATATTAGACTCAATAGTATTTATCTTGTCTTCGGTTGACCTCTTGACTTTAGCCACCTCTTTTTCTATTATCACATACCTGTTTAATAGCACATCATTCTTATCTATTTGGTTTCTCAACTCATCTTGGATACCTTTGGCTATGTCTTCGGCTACTGATGCAACTATATTATTCAATAGTTTCACCCACATTTAGCTAGTGTTTTGCCTATTTTTTATATGTAAAATGCCTTGATATTCTTTGTTTTATGTTTTGAAGGCATTTTTGGATGAAAGATGTAAAAAGGAGTAAATTGGAGGTAATTGACAAATTTGACCTTCAGTCGATGTTTTGTGCAGAGCGTGAGTTCTAGAGGTCAAAATGAAGTGATTCTAGTGGAATTAAAAAGCTAACATCCATACCTTTTTGGACATCTAAGGCAAGAAAATAAAATAAGGAAGAGCATGGAAATCGTAGCTTTCAAAGTCAAATCTCGCAATCTGCCAGTGTTGACCTTTATCCATTTCGACTTAAATATATAGAGCTACAGAAGTCCAATTGATGCAAACTCAATTGTTTTAAATTCCTGACTCAAAGTTCTATCAACGCTACCAATTTTAGCAAAAAACAATGTCATATGAGGGAGATATAATTTTTCAAAGATGACAACTAAATTCTACCAGCAAACAGGTTTCGTGAAGAAACGAGTCCAAATTACGTTCCAAAGGATCTAAACCAATATCCAAGTTTTTATTTCAGCAATTTAGCTCCTCTAAGTCAAAGCTTAAAGCGGTATTGTTCATTTACGGTAGCGGTACTATTCAAAATAGATTTTTTTGGTGGAATTAGGTATCTGCCTTTTGTTTCCTGAAAGGAAATAAAGTTCTAAACAAGACTAGTTACACTAGCCCCACCCTATCGAGGCCAAATTCCATTGTTTTCTAGGGTTTTTAGGCAGTTTTAGCTTTCTAGCGTCGGATTTTCGTACAATTTGCATTGTTTTCGATCTCTTGTGTGGTTGGTTTCTTTTGAGTTTTCTTGGCGATTTATGCTTGTAACCTGTTCAACTAACCAGAATCAAGTGCAGGTGGATCTCGAAATAGAAAACACTTTACGCAGGTTACAAAATGAAGCTCGCATCAACACCATGGCTGTTGTAAGACAACAAACACCCAAGGGGCTTGATGCTCCTAACATGGAAAATCAGCCATTATGCATAAACATCGACAATAATGTAAACTTTGAGCTCAAATCTGGTTTTATACATTTGTTACCAACTTTTAATGGTCTTGTAGGAGAAGATCCTCATACTCATCTCAAGGAGTTCCATATGGTTTGCGTTGGCATGAAACCGAATGGAGTTGATGAAGAACAGGTTAAGTTGAAAGCTTTCCTTTTCTCTCTAAAAGGTGTAGCAAAGGCATGGCTTTTCTTTATTCTTCCATGTTCCATTGGAACTTGGCATGCCATGAATAAAATTTTCCTTGAGAAGTATTTCCCAGCATCTTGAGTTGCTAACATAAGGAAAGAAATATGTGGGATTCAACAATCTTATGGAGAGACACTTTCCGAGTATTGGGAAAGATTTGAGCAATTGTGTATTCAATGCCCTCATCATCAAATACTCGATCAGCTGCTCATTCAATATTTCTATGAAGGATTGATGCCTACTGACCGTAGTATCATTGATGCTGCAAGTAGAGGGGCATTGGTAGATAAGACACTCGAGGCTGCACGCCAATTGATCTCAAACATAGTAGCCACCTCGAAATAATTTGGCATGCGTGGAGACTTTGCAAACAAACGAGTAAATGAGGTAAATATTTCTAACCTTGAAAATAAAGTTAATGATCTTACTTCTCTTGTGCACTCTTTGGCTTGTGACAATGTACAACAGGTGAAAGTTTGTAGCATATGCTCCTTACAAGGACATGCTTCAGATATGTGCCCAACAATGCAAGAAGATTACATTGAACAAGCTAATGCAGTTGATAGAGCATTCAATGGATAACTTCAGCGTAAGTATGATCATTTTTCACACACATACAATCCTGGATGGAGAGATGATCCCAACCTGCGTTATGGGAACCAGTCTCAACAAGGTAATCAAGGCTGAAAGTTCCATCCCCATGGATTTCAATCCCAATAGAATTATCAAGCAAGACAACCCCCTCCACTCACAAACTCCAATGTTATGGGGTCGTCATCCAGTGATGATCTTCGTGAGATGATGAAAACTTTGGCTTCTAACACTGTGACCTTACAACAAAATGTCATGTCTTTTCAATAGGAAACAAGGTCAAGTATTCACAACTTGGAGAAGCAAATGAGGCGAGTAGCTTCAAGTGTGGGGAAATTGAAAGCACATATGAATGGAAAATTGCCCTCCCAAGCATTAAATCCAAAAGAGAATGTTAGTGCAATCATTCTGCGAAGTGGGAAAGAACTTGAAGAATAAAGGTCGAAACAAATTAAGATGAAGGAAGAAGAGGAGATAGAAACCGAATTGAATATAAAGAAGAAACATTCTCCTCCTTTATAAATTGAAACCATGACCAACACTTTAAAGGTAAGTCCTCACTTAATGAATTCCAGTTTTAAAATAATTCCACCATTTCCTGTGAGTTCTTTTAGGTCAAAAAAAGAGGACAAAGAAAAATAAATTTTAGAGATTTTCAAGAACGTAGAACTCAACATTCCTTTGCTTGATGCTATTAAGCAAATTCCTAAGTATGCCAAATTCTTGAAGGAGTTGTGTACTACTAAGAGAGCTTTCAAACTGAAAGGTCATGAAATGGTAAGTATGGGTGAAGTTGTATTTGTTGTTGTTCAAAAGAATATGCCTTTGAAGCAAAAAGATCCAGGTGCGTTTACTATCCCATGTGTTACTGGTAATGCTAGTTTCAAAAGGGCTTTGTGCAATTTAGGTGCATTCATTAGTGTTATGCCTAAACATGTTTATGATTCTTTTAGTCTTGAGCCTTTGAATAAAACTAGCATTGTAATATAACTTGCAGATTGATAGTTTGGTCATTCCATGTGACTTTTATATTCTTGATATGGAACATGATTCTTTTGATTCATCAAACAACACTCCTATATTATTTGGGAGACCATTTTTGAAAACTACCAATACAAAGATTGATTGTGGTAAAGATACTTTGTCTATGGAAGTAGGAGATGAAAAGATTGAATTTAATTTTCATGATGCAATGAAATATCCTTATAACAATGTTTATTCTATCACATGTTATGACCAAGTTGATAAGTATATGCAACAAGTTTTTGATTTTGATTATGAGGATGGATTAAGCATAGCTTTGAGCTATGTCTATAATTTTACTAAGAGGCACATATGTGTTCCCCAAAACGTGCACGAATCAACATTGGCTTTGCAAACTGTTCCCCATGGTAATGTCTTTATTGATTTAGTACTTTCACATAAAAAGCTTTTGCCATTTATTTTACAGGCCCTCGAGTTAGAATTGAAACCTTTGACCGATAATTTGAAGTATGTATTCATTGGCGACAATAATACACTTCCTGTTATCATAGCACAAGTTTGACAAATACGCAAGAGGAAAAACTTGTGAAGTTGTTGTGTGATCACAAGACGACTATTGGATGGACTTTAGCTGATATCAAGGGCATTAGTTCCTCAATGTGTATGCATCACATACTATTGGAGGACAATGTGAAACCAACAAGGAAAATGCAAAAGAGGTTGAACTTGCCTATGATGGAGGTAATGAAAACTAAAATTTTGAAACTGTTAGATGCAAAAGTCATTTATCCCATCACAGACAGTAAATAGGTGGCGCCAATCCATGTGGTGCCCAAAAAGACTAGAATCACGCTGGTGAAAAACATATGATGAGTTCATTTCTACTCGCATCTCAAGTGGATGGAGAATGTGTGTTGATTATAGAAAGCTAAATCTTGCTCCACGCAAAGATCATTTCACATTACCATTCATGGATCAAATGCTTGAACGCCTAGCAGGTAAGTCTTTTTATTGCTTTCTTGATTGATATAGTGGATACAATCAGATTGTTATTTATCCTGAGGATCAAGAAAAGACTACATTTACATGTCCATTTGGTACATATGCATATAAGAGAATGCTCTTTAGTCTCTGTAATGCACCTGCAACTTTTCAAAGATTGCATGATGAGTATTTTTTCTGACTATGTTGAAAGAATAATTGAGGTTTTCATGGATGATTTCACGGTGTATGATGATTCTTTTGATAAATATCTAGAAAATTTATCTTTGATTTTGAAAAGGTGCATTGAAACTAACCTTGTCTCAAAATATAAAAAGTGTTATTTTATGGTAGAACAAGGAATAGTTCTTGGGCATGTTGTGTCTTCATGTGGATTAGAGGTTGATAAAGCTAAAATAGACGTTATTTCATCATTGCCTTACCCCTCCTGCGTGAGGGAAATTCGTTCTTTTCTTGGCCATGCAAGTTTCTATCGAAACTTTATCAAAGATTTCTCGAAGATTACAGCACCCTTGTGCAAACTATTAGCCAAAGAAGTGGATTTTGTGTTTGATCAAGCATGTAAAGATGCCCATGATGAGCTTAAGAGACATGTCACATCTGCCCCAATCATCCAACCACCAAATTGGGATGAGCCTTTTGAGATAATGTGTGATGCAAGGGACTATATACAGTAGGGGCTGTCCTTGGGCAAAGAATAAAGAAGAATTTGCATGTTATCGCTTATGCTTCCCGCTTGTTGGACGAAGCACAATGCAATTACCATCAACTGAAAAGGAACTTTTTGTAGTGGTGTTTGCTCTTGAAAAATTCAGGTCATATCTACTTGGTACAAAAGTCATTGTTTTTACTGACCATGCAACTTTAAAGTATCTTTTGAAGAAAAAGGAGTCTAAACCAAGATTGATTAAGTGGATCTTGCTTTTATAAGAATTTGATCTTGAGATCAAAGACAAAAAAGGTGCCGAAAACCATGTGGCTGATCACTTGAGCCGACTAAGGACTGAGGATATACAAACTGAAACAATACGAGAGACATTCCCTAATGAGCAGTTGTATGTGTTACATTCCTCTACAAGACCAAGGTATGCTGAAACTATTTAGTCGCTAAAGAATTCCCTCTAGGTTTGTCTACATCCCAAAAAGACAAGTTACGAGCTGATATTAAATATTATTTTTTGGATACTCCTTATCTGTGGAAATTTTGTGTGGATCAAGTAGTTAGGAGATATATACCACAGGATGAATTTCATTCCATTCTTACTTTTTGTCATTCTCATTCTTGTGGTGAGCATTTTAAAGCAAAAAGAAAGGCCCACAAGGTACTTGAAAATGGATTTTATTGGCCTTCTATTTTTAAGCATGCACATCATTTTTGCAAATCATATGAAAATGCCAAAGAACAGGTAATATTATTCATAAGAATCAAATGCCTTTAACGAATATTCTTGTAAGTGAAATTTTTGATGTTTGGGGTATTGATTTTATGGTTCCATTTCCTTTTTCTTTTGGCAATCTTTATATCCTTCTTGCTGTTGATTATGTGTCCAAATGGATTGAGGTGAAAGCCACGTAAACTAGCGATGCTAAGGTTGTTTTAGATTTTGTCAGGACTCACATATTTAACAGGTTTGGAATCCCTAAAGCTATCATTAGTGATCATGGCACTCATTTTTGCAATCGTTCAATGGAAGCATTGTTACGCAAATATCATGTGACTTATCGGACTTCTACAGCGTACCATTCTCGAACGAATGGCCAAGCTGAAATTTCAAATCGAGAAATCAAGTCCATTTTGGAGAAGACAGTGTAACCTAACCGGCGAGATTGGAGTCTACGACTTGGTGATGCACTTTGGGCTTATCAGACTGCTTACAAATCACCTATAGGAATGTCACCTTATAAGATGATTTATAGAAAAGCATGTCATCTACCGATGGAGCTTGAACACAAAGCTTTTTGGGCCATTAAAAAATGTAACATGGATTATGATGCTACTAGGATTGCAAGAAAGTTGCAATTGCAAGAGTTGGAAGAGATTCGAAATGATGCTTATGAGAATGCAAGAATTTACAAAGAAAATATTAAGAGTCTCCATGACCGAATGATTACAAGAAAAGAGTTTAATGTTGGAGACAAAGTCCTTCTTTATCATTCGTGTTTGAAACTTTTTCCTGAAAAATTGCGCTCTTGTTGGATTGGATCCTTCGTTGTTTCTAATGTTTTTCTTTATGGTGCAATTGAAATTACAAGTTTAGAAACCAACAAAGTACTCAAGGTCAATGGGCATCGCTTGAAACCTTTCTATAAAGGTTGGACGATAGAACTCACCGCTTCTGCGAAGTTAGCTGAACCAATCTATGAAGAATGAGCATACAACATGTGAAGCCAATGACATAAAACAAAAGCGCTTACTGGGAGGCAACCTAGCACAAAACGAGAAAAAAAAAAGATTTGCTTTTTTTTTTCCCTTATCTTTTATTTTTTGCATTTTGCTTTATTTTTGGCATTATCCTATATTCATTTTCTTTTATTTCAACATTGAGGACAGTGTTGTGTTTTAAGTGTGGGGGTATTGGGAGAATGTTAGTTTTCTTATTTTGATTTTCTTTGTTGTTCCAAAAAAAAACAAATTTCTATGTTTGATCTTTTAAACTCCTATTGGTTTATCAGAATGTGAGTATTACATATGAGAATTAATTGAGATAGATGAAGATATAAATCAAATGAAGGAGTGTGCATGCAAGTTTTTAGGTTTAATTGGTTTAGGGATTGACTTTGAGAATATGCCATGTTGACTTTATAGTGTTATACCAATGCAAGCTTTGAGCCTTCAACATTATATTCTTTGATTGTGCATTCTTTCAATGATATGTATCTCTAGAACTTGCTTCATATCTTGTTGAGATTACATTCACATTACATATATACATGAAGATGATAAAGGCATTAGGAATTTTAACCATTTGAGCCAAAAGGCCAACCTAAAGCATATTATTCTTAGTGAGCCCCATTTGAGCTTTTTTATCTTTTCTTTGTTTTATCCATGTATTTATATGTTTTCCTTTTCCTCTAGCCAAGGATTAGTAGAGTATATACTTGTGATATCTCATGGAATTATGATTGGAAATTATGTGAAAAGAAAGAAGAAGTGATGCTTGATGAAAAGATGGGTAAAGTTGCCAAAGGTGAAAAACAAAAAAGAAAAGAAAAAGAAAAGAAAAGAAAAAGTGTTCCTTTATGTTCTTAAGATTTTATGTTGAGAGAGCTTGAAATCAAAAGAAGTTAAGCAATAGTATTTATCTTGTCTTCAGTTGACCTCTTGACTTTAGCCACCACGTTTTCTATTATCACATGCTTGTTTAATAACACATCATTCTTATCTATTTGGTTTCTCAACTTATCTTGGATACCTTTGGCTATGTCTTCGGCTACTGATGCAACCATATTATTCGATAGTTTCACCCACATTTAACTAGTGTTTTGCCTATATTTTATTTATAAAATGTCTTGATATTCTTTATTTTATGTTTTGAAGGTATTTTTGGATAAAAGATGAAAAAAGGAGTAAATTGGAGGTAATTGGCAGATTTGACCGTCAGTTGATGTTTTATGCAGAGCGTGAGTTCTAGATGTCAAAATAAAGTGATTCTAGTGGCATTAAAAAGCTAACATCCATATCTTTTTGGAAATCTAAGGCAAGAAAATAAAATAAGGAAGAGCATGAAAATCGCAGCCTTCAAAGTCAAATCTCACAATCTACCACTGTTGACCTTCATCCATTCCGACTTGAATATCTAGAGCTACAGAAATTCAATTGATGCAAACTCAATTTTATTGAATTCGTGACTCAAAGGCCTGTCAACGCTAACAAATTTCAGCAAAAAAATGTCTTATGAGGGAGATATAATTTTTTAAAGATGACAACTGAATTCTGCCACCAAACAGGTTTCATGAAGAAACGAGTCCAAATTACGTTCTGAAGCATCTAAACCGATATCCAAGTTTTTATTTCAGCAATTTAGCTCCTCTAAGTTAAAGCTTGAAGATTTCATGCAAGGCTATTTCTTCTTTTTTAGGAAAATAGTTATTGAAGTACTTAAATGTAAACTGCCTACTTAAGGGAGGATTATTTGGTAAAATAGAGACTAGGGTTTCCTAGGATATAAAAAGAATGAGAGAAGAGAAGGGGGTCAGCCAGCCAAGAAGAGAAAAATGCCCCCTTCCTCTAAGAAACTAGAAATCATGCATTCTTCCTTTTTTTATTAGTTTTTCAACAAACATGCAAGGCTAAACATTTTTTCTTAGTTGCAAGGACATGGAAACTTTCGGATTTCAAGAACTGTAAGATTTATTTTACCTTTTATTTTCAGTTTATATGATGAATATGTTTGTTCTCTTATGCTTATTTTTCTTATGTTTGTTTATTTTAATTGTTAGAGCGGACTCTAAGTTATTATTGTAGACAATCTATTGCTAAGTTTGATATCAAAACCGGAGCTGTGCTATATGAACTTGTGAAGCAACTGAGTTTAATAATTATGACGGATATACGTTATTAATCTCAGGGAGAACATTCAATCAAATCAAACATAGACTGCTGACAATTATGTTTTCTTGATTAATCAACTTATCTAGTTCTTAAGGCTGCCATTGAATTAAATTACTAGTGCGGACATTGTGGTTGTTTGATAGTTAGGGTTAGTTATACGGCGAATCCGTTAACTAACCAATGTGAAGAAGTGATAAATATTCAAAATATAAATTGATGTTTCGTTTCTATGATCAGTTCTGATTTCTGTAGGTGGATGTGTACTTGCGAGCAAGGTTTGTTCTCTTGATAATTTTTTGATTTTATTTAATTTTGCTTGATAGTTTTCTATTTTCTTTTGCTTTAGCCTAGATAACATCCAAACCTCCCTAAATTGCATATCATCTAACATAAAAATCTGACTTGAACCTTTCTCGTGGGATCGACCCCTTACTTTCTCTATATTATCTTGTGTGTTATATTTTAAGGTAGGATAATTAATTTGTGCGACCGCGACATCGCAACAGCTACCACAACCTTCTTCTTCCAGTCTTTCACTACCTCGTGATTGCTTTTTAAAGCCTCTGGTTGTTCATCTTTCTTTTTCAACTATTGGTTTAAGTAATTCCTCATTTTATCTTCCTCAATTAATTGTTTTTCCAGGAGTTGTTGCTACCCTTTGTTATGGCAGAGATCAATTCTGCACTTCTCTACTTGCTTTCTTAACTCCTCCTTAATATCAATCCTTTTTCTTTTCAGTAGCTTTACTTTCTACTCTGAATTTTTAAACATCCGAGAAGGCCCTTCATTTCTCTAAATTGCGTAGTTTTGACTAAATAAAGATTCAACTCCACTTCTTTCTTCTTTATTTACTAGTAGAAGCTTTTCTCAGTCTTGTTTAATACGTTCCATTTCTTTTAGGGATCACTGATTTCTGCACAGATTAGTGAAATCTGCTAAACTTAGAGTTTTTGGTACATACTATGTTCCACCTAGTTGTCTCGTTACAAGCGCAAGCGCATAAATAATGTATCTAATTACACCAATCAGAGGAACCCATATCCTACTACCACAGCTCATTATACAAACTGCATCGTTCATCCATGATGGTTTCCATTTGAAGTTGTTTTGTGGTACTGTGACATATTTCTCCACCCATGCTTCCTCGTTCAGGTTCTTCCAAGTTTCATCTATAATAATTTTTAATGGTCGAAGATTAAACCACAAAAAATTATTAAAGATATTTCTTGGTGTTTTGATATGACTGATGATCCACAGGTGCATCATTGGAACACAACATCTTATAGCTCATTTTCCATGCATCCTACAATGGTTGATTGATAGCATGGTTTTAGCCAAAATTGTAACAGAAGGGTTGATTCGATTACACTCATACTTCATAAAGGTATTCGTGGCTTCTAAACTAATGACTCCAATTTCATATGGGAATAGAACTAACCCAAGTATAGCAAAGGCCACCAGCTTGTACCGTTCATCTCCTAACTTGCCTTCCTCAACATTTTTTTTCATTTGAGCTTCAATGATTTTCCACTTGAATCCTCCATTAGCTACTCCACACCGGTTGATTTTTCCTAAGCATAATAACTTGACTACTTTTGAAGTTGTATCTTCAAATTTTCTTCTAATATAGATCTTATGGCTATTATTTGGGAAATCTAGAATCCACTACCAAAAAATTGACAAATACAAATGGAAACACTGACATAATGTTTATGTTGGTAAATTACAGTAAATTTTACAAATATATTATTCTCTCGCTATATCCATCGGTAAACACCGATGGAAATATTCCTTTGGTATATACCGAGGAAAATACAATGGAAAAACAAGGAATTAAAACAAAGTAAAAAAGTACAATGACGTGTCATTTATATCAACCAATTAATACTTTTGGTAAAATCTGTCTATAAACTTATTGGTAAACTATTAACTTCTCCCTTACATTGTTCATTATGTCAATTACAAAGGGTATCACCGACAAAGCTCTAGAACTATTCACTTTTCAATTATATTATTAATTAGTGTTCTTTACAGATGAAATCACTGACAGATTGAAAAGTCACTGATGATATTTGGGGGTTTTTGAAAAATTTTTATTAAATTAAAAATTTTAATTAAATATTACAGACGGAATCACCGACGGATTGAAAAGTCATCAGTGATATTTAGGGGGTTTCTGAAAATTTTTAATTAAATTGAATATTTTAATTAAATATTACAGACAAAATCACTGATAGAATACTTAAAACTATTAATATTTAGTTATCCGTCAGTAAAATGCCCCAATAAAATATTAGAATCCCTCATTTCATAACAAATGCGCCTCTTCTTCTTCTTCTTTGTCATCCCTTTATGTAAAAAACATCAACGTCGCTTTCTTTCTTTCTCTTCTCTCTTCAACTACTTTTTTTTTATTTTCTCCTCCACGCGCATGTATGTTTTCTCCTCTCCTCTTCTCTTCTCTTCTTAGTTTTTTTTTTAATTAACATACTTTATAAATTTGTTTTTTCTTTTCTCTTCTTAACTTCACTCGTAATTACATTAAGGTAAGATTTTTCTTTTTTCTTCTCTTTTTTTGTGTTTGTTTTGCATTATATTTTTTTTATTTTAAAAAACAATTGTTCTTAATAATTGTATAAATGTTGTTGTAGGATTTTTTTCATATGAGATCAATTTTGTTGGATTTTAGTTGGATTTATTTTTATCAATTTTGTTGTTCAATTTCAATTAAATTATTTTATTTGTTGCTGGATTATGGGTTATGAAATAGGTTTTCTAGGTTAGGTGGAAATTATTTTTAGTTGATTTATTTATTTGTTGCAAATTTGCTTAACTTTATTTTGTTCTTCTTTTTTCCAAGCATCTCAGTTCATGAGTATTATGGAGTGTTGATTTATATTAATTTAATTATTTTCTACTTCTATTAAATAGATTTCTTGAAAATGTTTTTAAATAATTATTAACGGTGTCACACCCGGATGTCGAGGCGACTCGTTTAAAAATTAAAATCTCATGGAAAAAGAACAGATTTTTAACATTTAACTTGTCAACAAAGATTCTATGGTACGAGATTGGTTACGTGAAAGGAAAGATACTATCACCCTTTAAGCATTCTACCTGAGGCAAGCTGCATTGCTGGTTTTGTCTTAAATTGCTAAGAGTTTGTCTTTGTTCTATTTTTTAGGTCATCCTATAATATTCTTGACTCTAGCGCCGGTGAATATTCACCTATGAATATTTTGAACTCTAGCGTTTGTAAATATTGTGCAATCCATAAAAGTATGATATTCCTGAATCTGATGTCAGTGATTAAATACATAAAATTCTGTATTAAAAGAAACAACAACTATTCTTTTTTTTCCTTTTTTATTTTTTTTATCATTTATGTAGCCCGGTCTTAAAACTAAAAAAAAATAAGATCGGGTCACTAGTTTGCCTGGCTACTATTGCACGCATGTGTGATTGGTTCGCGGATGCATGCAACAATAACCAGTTAATTATTTTAGCAAGGAAACTTACCTAGGCATACGGCTGTTGGAGGCATCGCTGTTTGCTGTTATTACGCTGTTTGGAAGACAAAGACGAAGACGATGATGATGGAGGGTGGCCGATCGACTGCTACTGTTTTCCCCTATGTTTATGTTTTTCTTCGTCTTCCCTATTCTTTCTTTCTTTTCTTTTTGGTTCTGTCTTCTGGTTCCATCTCTCTCAACTGGTCTCGTTACTTCTAGTGCTGAGGAGGGATGTCTGCAACCATGGCTAAGGAGAGACAACTGTTATGGCTTGCCACCTGCGCAGTACAGAGAAGGTCGCTCGTTGGAGGCGCAAATTGCTGCTATTCATGGCCGCTGAAGATGAGTAGCTGGCCCGAGAGAGAGGACGGGGCTGCTAGAACCGAGTGGCCAAGGAAGGTCTTGCTCTATGCTGAAACTACTTACTGTTGGGGCTGCTAGAATGTTAAAGCTTTCGACCACAGAAGACAGGTCATTGCTTGGGTTGAGAGAGTAGCCAAGACGACACTGCTGTTGTGGCTGGAAGAAGCAGGTGCTCGGCTGGGGAGGGAATTTAACCAATGCTACCCCCGGCTAAGAAGTTGATCCTACAGCTGTCGATGGCCGGAGAAGAAGGTGCCGCTTTTTCTGCTGGAAGAAAGATCTTCTGCCACTGTTACGGTGTTGATGAAGACAGCACTGTTGTTGTTGGGAAGGGAAGATTGCTGCTGATTTTGGCTGGGACGATGAAGACTCCATTGTTACCGTTACATGGAAGTGAACACGTCCTATTGCTGCTACCGAGGGGTGCCGTTGTCCTGAGTTCGGACTGTGGAGAGGGAAGGCTGCTGGTGCAAGGGCTGGCGAGAAGAATTTTTAAACATTGCTTCAATTGAGACTGGGACAGTCCACTGCTGCCATGCTGCTCCTGCTAATGTTGCTCCAGTGTTGTCATCTCATTCATTGCCGAAACAGGAGACCACGATGGGGCAGCTGAAGACCTTGTTGATGTAGCTCTCGTCCACCATGCTGGTGCAGAGCTGCTGCTGGAGGATGATCTTTCACTTATGTCACTGCTGTTGGGATATTGCCACTTATGTGGCAACAGCCCTACTCTAGGAGAGGGTTGCCATTGTCAAGAGCCTGCAGCTGAAGTTGCACCAACCATGTGCACCCATCCAAGATGTCAAAAGTTGGCACCAACCATTGACTATTGGCAGCCACCATTGTTGACAAAAGAACAAGTGGAGCAACACTACGGATGCGTATAAAAGAGGCATGATTTTAGAGAGCAATGAGATAGAGAGTAGAGAAGAGAACGTAAGAGAGCAAGAGAGAAAGTGAGGGGCTGCCAAGGGCAGCAGCCTTGCTACCTTGTGCAGCAGTGTGAGAGCAATGGGAGTAGAGTTTGAGTGAAGTGATCCTCCTTCTCTATGTGTGTTGTAACCCTTTCTCTATCTGTCTCTAATAATATTGACTTCTCCCGTGGATGTAGGTAATTTACCGAACCACGTTAAATATCGTGTCCCAGTGTGCTTAGCCTCCAATTAGGCAACTATCAGTACACCACCGGTCCGCACATAGGGGAGACGGAATCCCCCACAACTGCTGCGTGCTGGTGCAGACGGTTGAGAAGGAGGAAATCCCCTGCTGGCGAAGAGACAAACTCTGTTATGGTTGAGGCTGGCGTTATGTTGTTCTTCTCAGTATGGGTTAAGAGGATGAGTTGAGGGAGGCCCGCCTTCTGGGATTCCAAGAAAAAACAAGATGGTGAAGATGATCGAGATCTGGAGGCTAGGGAAGAAAAGAGAAAAAGGAAAGGCCTAAGGGGGAGAGACCGAGACCGGAGAAGAAAAGCCAAAAAGGCTGAAGGGGGCGGCGACTGGTATAGGATTCGTCGCCACCTTTGTTTTCTTTTTTTTGTTTTAGTGAAGTGTTTTTTTTTACCTTTTTTTCCTTCTTTTGGGGTTTTTTTTTTAGCTCCCCCCTCCTCCTTTGTGCATACACTAAGATCTGTATCTATAGAGCAAGAGTCCCTTCGTGTGTGAGAAACAAAGTTTCAATCAAACTCATTCTCTTCTTTGAAGTTTAGAATTTGATTAAGAATCGAATTTGAAAGTGAATAACTATCATTATCTTAAAGATAGAGATTGTCTTGAAGATAAGAAATAGATTTACTACAAAAGTCATTGTATACGGTATTGTGTCGATTATATGGCAAAATTATATACGGTATTTTATCATTGGGAAATACCGATGGAATGAAGCGAACAAATTTTTTTTGGCGTGCTTTTCCCGTCAGTAAATCCATCAGTAATTTTATTACCGACATACCAAAAATTACCGACAAGAGTTTTACCAGCAGAACATTTCTGTTCGTGAGCCTATTGCTAAATTTATTACTAATGGAATGAGAGAATAAATACTGATGAAAAATTTCGTTGGTATTTCTAAGAATTCAAGTAGTGATCCTTTCATACTCTTCTAAGGTAGGTGTCATTTCGATGTTCTCAAAAATAAAACACTTGTAATTGGGATCCTAAAAATTTAATAAAGCTTTCACAACTGTTGCTTCTATTGAAAGCCTCATTAGCTGTGTAATCTTCTCATATCGCCTCTCAAAGAGGGTCTCATCGATGTACTCCATAATAAGTAGCAATTTCTCCAAATCATTTACCACGTGATTTGTCTTAGTAATGTGTGGCAATCCACGGGCATCAATTCTTGGACAGTTTCCCTCAACCACTTGTGTCAACTTGGATTTTTACATTAATTCTAGTCTTAAAAGGATCTCAGATCTGTCTAGTGACGCTCTTTGTAGAGACAGTATAGGGGCATTATGAGGAATGGCTAAAGTATGCATGCCCACCATTACCAAGTAAGCACTCGGATATGAGTTCGAATTTTCACACACCTGAACCTTGACCGATAGTCATAGGCAGATTGTTAATTCTCCACCTAATTTAGAAGTTTTGTTTGTACTTTTAAAATTAAAGCAAGTGATGTGTGAGGTATTAGTCCATATCCAATATACAAATACATGGGCCATATGTACAAAAGAATGCATCTTGATAATAAAAATGATGGACAAAAACAATAAAATTTAAAGTATAAAAAGAATAAAAATGAACAGACTAACAAAAAAAAAACATAACAATCAAACAAACAAAGCTTAGTACGTGGGGTCCCTAGTGGAGTCGTCATTCTATCACACGTATGCAACGTCGCGGTGATCATCCTTCCGTGTCAGGGTTATCAGGGTTGGTTATGGTGGATGTGAGTAGAAATGATAAAAAAATCTTATCTTTTATCAATAACAAAAAGGGAAAAGGGATTGGTTATGCAAGGGGAAGGCGTATCACCCTCAATACACCTTACCTAGTATTATGGTTACTAGAAAACCTAATGGTCTATGAGAGTTTGGATAAAGGGATTGGTTATGCAAGGGGAAGACGTATCACCCTCAATGCACCTTACCTATAGTAAGCTGCTTTGTGGTTTGTTTTAAATTGTGTTTCTATTCGTTAGTCTATCTAAGGTTTGAAAAAAGTTCTTCTTAGTATGGAGATCCTTATCTCATCAATTTTCTTAGTAAGGAGATCCCTATCTAAGGTTCAACCATTTTTTTTAGTTATGATTTCCTTGAATTTGATGAATTTATTTTTTCTTTTTTGGATACATACAATAGCCGGTTAAAGGAGAGATACGAGGGCGATTCTTCGACTCATTTGGATCTCGATCTGGATTTGTGGTTGGAGGTAGAATCGTCCTATGGACTAGATAAAAATTGGTTATATGGGCTCTCTAACACTACAGCTAAGAACTTGCAGACGTTCCGTAGTGTTTTGATCGTTGGATTCTCACAATCAATTCTGAGCACTCCGGAGTTTGCGACGATGTTAGACCAACGAGTACAGGCTTGGATGATCCTTCTTAATGACAAATATAAACAACTCAATGCTGATTATAAAGAATTTTGCCGATTGATAATAGAGATGAGATCATAGAAGGGTGGTACATATGCAACCCTTAATAGGATCATAGTCCTAGTGACCACCAGCCTCCTCCTCCTCCTCCAGCCCTGCATCTATTTTAGATTTATTGTATTTGAACGTACAAATATTGAAATTTGTAATAAATATTTTATTTATTTAATTTTTTATTTAATTTTTTAATTATTTTTTTACTTCTGTTTAATATATCTTTTTAAAAAATATATATTTTTAAAATACTATTGACGGGGTTTCTGATGGAACAACTCTGTCGGTATATTCCAAATAGAGTTAGAAAAGAATTACTATAAATGTCACTGGTACTGTTAATTTACTAACAAAATTATAGATCTATGTCGGTGATATATTATATTTACCGATGGATATATCGATAGAAAAATAAAAACATTAATGACATTCCATATAGTTTTTTTTTAATAGGTGATATATTATATAAATGACAAAAACAATATTAATTCCCAACACTACATACCGATTCACACCATTCTATTTTTATCACTAAAAAGAAATACTAAAGATATCGTGTCGTTGGGATTTATTTAATGGTGTGCAATCTTGAACGAATATATTCACTCATTTTCTAAAATATATTTTTTAGATGTATAATGATAATAAATTAATAATTTACTCTATCATCAGAGAGATGTCGCTATTATTTAAATCCAGTTTTGATTGCTAGGTGTAACAATATGGGGTAACTATAAAAATGTCCCATATATATATATATATATATATATATATATAAAATACTTTTAAACATGCATAAAAAATTACCTTTGCTTTATCTAGCGGGTAATATGATATTTAGATTTCGTATACTCTTGAATAATTAATATATAAGAGATTGATGGATCTATAACTTACAAGAGAAGATATGATAAATAAATAAAAATTGTTTTATTATAAAATAATGTACAAAACATAATGTAAAACAAAATATAAAAACTTCAATTTTATTTTTGATATGTATTATCACCAAACTTTCAATGTTTAAAATATAATTATTTAATATTAATTAACTTTAAAATTACAATTTCTTTGCTCATTAAAAAAATAACAAGGACAACATATAGTTTCTCATTTTTGGTAGAAAATTACCCAAACTTTAATTTCAGAGATTGTTTTACCCCAAGTATTCTCATCAAAATTAAGAAAGTTTCTTTACTTTTGGAAAGTTCACTGTTTGGCCCAAATAACCAACCAAAACCAAGGAACTCTATTCAAAATTAATCCACCCTTAACGGCTAGTTTCCCTGCAAACGTGTGAATCCGTGCGCTCGTGTTTAGGCTCTAACGGTCAAATTCTCTCACTTTATAAACCCTATCTACTTTGTCAAAAAATCTGTTTCTTATTTTGTTCTTCTTGCTTTGCATTTTTTCTCCCATTCTCTTCTCTCCTCTCCTCTCAGATTCTTTGTCACATTCAAATGGAAACCCCATCTTCAACAAAAAGAGTCACAAGATCACAAGCTCTTGCTGCTCTTACCAACACCACCACCAACAATATTCCTCTTTCAAGTGAGTGATTCGATTCTTTCTTAATCTTTTTCTCAAGATATCACAGATTGAGAAAAAATGAGTTTTGCATTATATCTTGGATTGATAATGATTAGGATTCTGCAGTTTCTTGATTTGTTTCATAAGATTTCTCGTTTTGTTGATTGCATTTTCAGGGGCCAAGATTGAAGATTCTTCTGATAAGGGTGAAACAAAATCTAGAAGGAATGCGAAACAACAACTACGAGATAGGTCTGCACTTATTGATATAACAAATGATTCGCCTATCGTTGGGCTTGCAATGGAAAGTTTAGAGACTCCATCATCAACATTACGCAATCAAAAGAGCAGTAGAGCCAAGAACAACATCCCCCATACACCCGGATCTGGAGAGGCATTGCTTAGGGGTCAAGTGAAAACCCTCTTGCATAAAGTTGAAGAAGAGGCAGAGCTCTCAAAACTTTCATTGGTGAGCCGTCCTTTTCTGAATCTTTAAGGATTTATTGATTCGCCAATAGAACTTCTTGCACTCAAATACGCCTCAAGTCCTTAATCTTTCTGGAGATGACATTGCCTTGGCTTCTGTTACTCGTTTGCTGGTTATTGAAGACCAATTGAAGATTTGTCAGCCAATGATCCTGGCAGACTTTTCGTTCAAAAAAACTGAAAAAAAAATTGAGTAATTTTTTTGTTCTTGTTGAGTTTATGCAAATTGCAAAACAGTATATGGGGTTCTGGATAATCTAGAATTTGATAAACTATTGTTTTAATTTTCGTATGGTCTTATTACATCTGTTTTTGTTAATTTTCTCAATTGAAAATATTAATTTTAACATGTTGTTGATACATGGCAGGGCGTAAGTGAGATCTTTGAAGTGGAGAAACAAGACTGTCTTGAATCTCAAAAGACTCTGACAAGGTCATTAATGCTGGATTTCTCAGAGAAATCTGAAGGTTCTGATTCATTGGAATGCTCTTCTGAACTTACTTTCCAAGGAGATAGCTGCGGAGTGATGGTAAGTGAAAGCAAAGACAAGTCATCAATGACAGAAGATGACAATGCCTCAATTTGGTCCATTCAGGTCAATGCAAGTACTCATGATGAAGATGAGGAAGAAGTAATAATTGAAGGAGAGGAAGAAGAGTATTTTTGTTACCATAATGATGAATATGAGGAGGTAGAAGAAGAAGAAGAAGGGGAGCAGGCTGATGACGGAGGGTTGCTTGATGAACTTTGTGAAGGAATTAGCAAGATAAGTGTGACAGTGAAATCAATGGCTAAATTTGAAGGAAAGCACACAAGATTTGTGTACAACAGTGATGATGAGATTGTTGAGGAAGTAGACTGTGGAGATATGGATTCAGACTGTGGAGATATGCCAACTCCAAAAGGGCTTCATCTACGCTTTCATTCAGACGAGGAATGAGTGATTCTTTGATCTTATCAGTTGGTTTTTGTTCTTGGATGGATGTCTTTCTCGACACCAATTTGGAGGATTATCCTTTGCTTTGTTTTCATTTTTTGTTTAGCATTCTGTGAAGCAAAGTTTGATGAAATAATATCAATCTTTTCCTATTCTTGAGTTTGGGTTGTGTGACTATAAAATTAAGTCTATCCGAGGAGCTTTTATTCGGTAAAATTCAATATTAAACCATAAAAATTTCATTCTAAATGATGACCCCATATGGACTTGGTAATTTATTTTTTTTATTTTATTATATAACAAAAAATACAAAAAAAATATCAATAAAAATTTATAAATGAGATAGACATGAAGAAAAAAAATTAAAAAAAAATAGCTAAAAAAAAGAGTTTAACGGCTATTCTTGAGTTTGAGTTGTGAGACTAATAAGTCTATTTGAGGAGTTTTTATTTCATAAAATTTAATATTAAATCATAAAATTTAATAAAAATTTCATATTAAATAATGACAACCCGATATAAACTTGATAATTTATTTTTTTTATTTTATTATATAATAAAAAAATACAAAAAAATATCAATAAAAATTTATAAATGATAGATAGACATGGAGAAAAAAAATTAAAATAAAAAAAATAATTGGCTAAGAAAAAAAAATTCAACCTAAGCTGCCGAAGGGTGCCTGCCCAGTCCCCAGTGCTTCAATTAACTGAGCTTAATATATTAATTATTGTACTTTGTTCTCAAACTCTTGACCTCATGTTACTTCTACGTATTAACTTACTAAGCTACGACACTAACCAAATAATTAGAAAAATATTAACTTGTTTTTTTAATTGATTGCGTTTTCACTAAGGCTTAATTAATTTTTTTAATATAAAAAATAATATTTAACTCATTATAAATTTTTTAGCATTATCATGAAACTCGATATAATTATTAAGACTTTAAAAATCATGATCCAATTTATTTACTTAGTGTAGGTTTTAAATTAAATAATGTGAGGATTGTCTCATATGATCTTATTTACTTAGTAGGTGTAAAGAAAGAAAGAGTTCTAAGAATGTAACCAAATAATTAAAAAAATATTAACTTTTTTTATGAATTGATTGCGTTTTTGCTATGGCTTGAATTAATTTTTTTAACATAAAAAAGTAATATCTAACCCATCAAAAATTTATTGGCATTATCACGAAACTCGATACAATTATAAAGACTTTAAAAATCTTGATCCAATTATTTGCTTAGCCTAGGTTTTAAATTAAATAATATGAGAATTAGCTCGCGTGATCTTGTTTTTTTAGTAGGTGTAAAGAAAAAAAAATCAATCCTAATGAAATGAAAGATAAGATTTAATAAAAACATCATATTAAACTATGCAATTGGGGAAAAAAAAGATAGAAAAATGGAAGAGATTAAAAACCAAAAGGAATTAAAAAGCACATATAAATGGATAAAATTGGAGAGAAAAAATATCAAATCAAAAAAAGTGCAAAAACCTTTTATTATATGATAAAAATACAAAATTGATTTACTATCAACTTAATATTAAATAATAAAATTAAATAAAAATGATATTAAAAGGTAGAATTGAAAAAAATTAAAAAAATAACTAAAAGATCTTAATAAAATAAAAACTAAATGATAAAATTGAAAAAAATAAAAAACCTCAAAAGATCAAAAACAAAGGGAGGGTAAAAAACCTAAATAGGTGAATGATAAAATTAAATAAAAATTATATTAAAGAATGGAGTTCAAAACATTAAAAAGAAAAAAAGAAGCCAAAAATTCTAAATGAAATAAAAACCTCATGTTAAAAAGGCTAAAAAACCTAAATGGCCAATAAAAAAAGACATGAGACAATTTTATTTTTTATTTTTTTTTGCTTCAATTGCAACTCGAACACATAACACATCTGCAATCCACTGGTGTTGTCAACTTCTAGCAGCAGCTGTTCATCAGAATACTGTTTTCAACTAATTGACGACCAACCAAGGAAATAATGGTGTTGTGCAAGTGAAAGCAAGGACAGGTCCTCAACTATAGAGATTTTTTGAGGAAAAAAATGTGATCAAAATTAAATGCGGACTTCTAACATTATTAATGTACAGAACAATTTCTCGTTTGTTTAATAATCAATGTGCACTTTTATCCATAATGAAAATCAAGTGTGATGAGCTTTCGTGATGAAGTTTAGCAAGATAAGTAAGATTGAAGGAAAAGGAGAGCTTCAAGATATATTTTCTTGTCCCAGAGGTCGATCTTGAAGCTTCTGAAGCACTAATAAGGTATCAATAAGATCAGAGAAGAAAAGGCGAGTCCGGGCCTTATTTCCGGCGCGATCTCTTTCGCCTTCGGCTGGCTTTTTCTTAGCCAGGAGACTTTTCCACATCTTCAGAAAGAGGTCGCATCACTGGATCTTCTTCTTCACTAAGCTTGTCAGGAGTGAGACAGTGCTTTAATCTCATTGCTGATCGAGGTGCCTCCAAACTCTCATTCTACTGTACCATTGACCTACGATAACAAACTCAAGGTGGTTACTACAGGAGCTTTAAGTTGCTCAAGGAGCGAACTGGGGGATTTGGAGGAGATTCTTCTCGTAATAGATGTTTTTCAAATTATTATTTTTTGGATATATATTAAAATATTTTTTAAAATTTATTTTTAACATAAAACATCAAAACAATAAAAAATAATATAAAACAATTATTTCTTTTATTAAAAGACCTTTTTGGAATGAAGGGTAAATTTGACACATAATAGCAATAATTTTTTTCTACCATTGAAAGTTTGTCAAAATTATTCACAATTATTTACTAAAAAAACCCTTAATTTGTTTAATTCTATGACTCAATAAAGGAAGTGGTGTCTCGATATATCTTGTGTTCCACGTGTCTCAGTTAAAGAAACACATGGGCAAACAAGGTGACTAAGTTGTCTCTCTACCTCAATTTCAACAAGCTTCCACCCTGCAACCCCAAGCTATTTTGGATCGCAGAATGAAGAGAAGTAGTCATGCAGCAACCCAGGTCTTCATACATTGGAAGGACCAATCTCTATCAAATGCCATCTAGGAATTCATGGATAAAATTGCACTCAGGTTCCTTAACTTCCCTTGAGGACAAGGGTGAATTGAAGAGGGGGGAATTGTCAAGGTTGAGAAAGGAGGGAACAAATTGCTTATATGGGATTTTTAAGAAAAGATGATCGTTAATAAAACGCAGAGTTTGATTGCTAAACAATGTGTCTCACTCAGAGTTGATATGCGCCATTTAGTTTAGTATAGGTGGTGTACTGGTATAGCATTAAGCTTATTTTGACTGAGTTATTAATATT
>Ga0325410_1001567_pt1 | contig 25323 bp, 22 predicted proteins | sample PopdelMetagenome_16_FD_206182 | JGI IMG/M metagenome (GOLD analysis project Ga0325410, IMG submission 206182) | Populus deltoides microbial communities from Bellville, Georgia, United States - Xylem-PdIQD-R3 | ecosystem: Host-associated > Plants > Phyllosphere > Stem > Wood/Secondary xylem...
AAAAAAATTAATAAAAAATAATAAAATACAAAAAAGTGAGGAAATAATGTTTTTTCCACACCTTCTAACTTTATACTTAATACTTAATAATTTGAAATAAAATGAAGCTTCTAATTAGATAAATGTCAAGTGTGTATTTGATAATTTGGTATATAATATTTTTTTTAAAAGAGATTTTTAACTGAAAATATATAAAATAATATTTTTTAGATTTTATTTTTAATATATTAAAATCATAAAAACTTTTAAAAATATTAATTCAATGTTTTTTAATTAAAAAATAATTTTTAAATAAAATGAACCCAAAAACAAATACACCTCAAGCCTATAAATCAAGAAAATAACATGACATTAGCAAAAAAAATAAAGAAAGTAAGAGAATAAATGAATTAAGGTACATAACTTGAGGATCAGTATCATAAAATAATTTGTTTTGTGCTTGATTTGTTATCACGAATCATAATCAATGATACATCACAAGATAAAAAAATTTCCATTATTATATAGACTTGATTAGAGATAACTTGAAAAATATTAAATAAAAAAAATTATTATTTTCCATGCTTAAAAAATATTTAATTTTTAAAAAATAAAATTTGAAATATATGTGGATGAGAGGAAAATAAAAACAAATAAAAAGAATTACATTAAGGATGGAACTCGTAGGTTAAATTAAATTAAAAAAAAGGTATGTTTGAAAACATAATAGAGGTTATTTTTTAAAATAATTTTTATTTTAAAATATAGTAGAATCATAATTTTTATTTTTTTAATTTATTTTTAATATTAATATATAAAATATTAAAAAAATAATTTAAACTAAAAACAAAATTTAAAAATTTTCAACGTCCCTCCTCTTCTCCTCAGGCCACCCTTTCTCTCTCTAGAAAAAAGAGGAAGAATTAAATTACAGATGGGACTCGCAGGAGGTTAGGTTAAACTAAATTAAATTAAGGTAAATAAAAGTCGTCCCTCCTCTCCTCAGTCCACCCTTTCTCTCTCTAGAAAAAAAAGGAAGGAAAACGCAAAACAAAATAAATTCCCATCTCTCTCTCGATCATCTCGTCAAGTCTCCGTCTCTCTCCCTCGCCATTCCTGCTCCAAATTCACACTCAGATCTCCATCGTTTTCTCTTAGATCTAACCGTCATCGTTCTATCAAAGAGAGACGATTTCGAAGAAAAACTGACAACTAAAAAGAGGAACCCTCTCTAATTGTTGGATCTGAGGGGGAAATGGCGTTATCAGGCATGAGAGGTCTCTCTGTCTTTATAAGCGATATTCGAAATTGTCAAAACAAAGAGCAAGAAAGGCTTCGCGTCGATAAAGAGCTTGGCAATATCCGTACTCGTTTCAAAAGCGAAAAGGTTAGGGTTTTTATTTTTTCAATTATTTTTTATTGTTACAATTTAATCATTTTTTTTTATCTATTTAGATAACTTTAATTTATATCTGATTACTTTAATCACCGAGAAATTTCTTAGTGAAGTTTGAAATTTAGCTGAGCTAATGCAAGTATATATGGCATAAAAGTAATGATGTTAATCTTACATAAAGTTACTCACTTCTGGAAAAGCTGTATCAGTTGATTTTGTTGACCACAGCGGTGGGTCTGGTAAATCCAATGGCTGGGATTTTTCGGGAAGTGAATTCGGAGAAAAAAATTTCATTTAGATTAGCATAACTTATAGCATAAATGTTTAGGGCCTTTGGAAATGTAGAGTTCTTGTTGTGCGAGCTCGTGGCAGTGAATGGCGGTAAATTTGGATTTTTTTTCTCGGGGTTAGTTCTTTTTAGTGAACTGTCAGGCGTGGAGACGTATGGTTTTAAGATTAGGAGTAGAAGTGCATTGACGCTGATTTAGGTCAGAATGAGTAATTCTCAGCAGTTCGATGAAGGGTCAGGTTGGGCATATAGAACATATTTTCACTGTGGTTTAATTGATCGAAGAGTTTGAAATGTCGATGGAAGAAAAAGGAAAGAAGAAGTAATAGGAATAGCAATCAGGCTAGAGCCTTTTTAGTTGGTGTGTTTGGATATTTACTCGTGCTGCAGATGTGAACTGATGATGGCACTGAGAGGACATTCCTTTTTCACTGCATTGAAATACATATGGTTGAATGATGTTGAGTTTGATAGTTCAGTATTGTTCCAAGTTAGTAGCTATCGTCTATTATTTGACTACATATAATTTGAAGATGAAGAAGTGCTTTAGTTGGAAACAGAAATCCCTGTTCAAATCTGCGGGTTAATGTTTTGGAGATTGCACTCATGCCTTTAAATTTGTTTGTTGTCGGTGGGAAGCTAAAAAGTTGCTTTCAACCCATGTAAAGGCTTTGTGTATTTTGGAAAAGGCTTATTTTTTCTTATAGTGGAAGAAAAAATTTGCTCAAGTTAAGTTTACATATATTAGATCCCATACTTGTGTTAGATCTGTGTTTTGTTAAAAGCTCAAGATTGCTCTGGGTCTTTGAGGTTCAAAGATTTTTTCAGGTGGTGATAATTTGATCTCGTGATATAGTTTGACTGGCCATGTTTTGATTCAAAACTTTAAAAAAGGCCCGGTTGGAGAAATTTAGAATGGCAGGGGAACCTCTTAGGCATTAAAAACAGTTTTGGAAGTTTGGTTTCTCACATTCTTAAATACTGGTTTGCTGCTGCATCTTGTTCCTGTCTGCTTCACCTTGATGTTCGTCCTTAATATCTACCTGAAAGTTGTATGCAGTTTATTGAATTGCTGCTCAATCAGAACAATACAATGTCAGGGAATGATGGAAATGCTTTTAGATAGCTTATGTAAAAGTTTATGCATTGTTAATTCTCCCATGTATCAGACTACACTTGCAATATTCTATTAAATCGAGAGAGCTGTTATATGGATTTTTTTGTTTCTTTGACAGGGTTTGACTCATTATGAAAAGAAGAAATATGTTTGGAAAATGCTTTACATTCACATGCTAGGCTATGATGTAGATTTTGGTCACATGGAAGCTGTTTCCTTAATATCTGCGCCGAAGTACCCTGAAAAGCAGGTAAATTTTGTCTATGCTTTTCATGATTTCTAATGATTGATAGTCATGTGGCTGGCTGGTAATTGGCTTGTCTAAGTGAATCATTGAAAACATTGGTTATACTGGTTTGTTTGCCATAGTCAGTGGATGTGCTAACAATCCTGAAGAGCTCTTCTACATGTGGTCAATAGGAACCATTAAAATGGTAAGGAAAGCAATATCTATACCAATTAAATTTTGTATAGGAATGGAAGCCTTCAAGATCCTTGGAAACGACATGTTTGTAGTATTTCCTAAGATAAATATAATGTGTTCCTCAAAAGCTACACCTCGCATGATGTGAACTTATGCATTTCTGTTTCCTTTATGTTCAGAATTGACTTTGCTGTTGTTCAATTAACTTTTGTTTTTCTGCGAATGCCTGCAGGTTGGGTACATAGTGACATCATCTTTGCTAAATGAGAACCATGATTTTCTGAGATTAGCAATAAATACAGTGCGCAATGATATTATTGGTCGGAATGAAACTTTTCAGTGCCTGGCTTTGACTATGGTATGGTAACAGAAGATGTTCTTTAGTTTCTAGGCTTGTGTATTTTTATTTTCAGATCATATTAAGATGTTTCAGAGAAGTACCTTTGTCTGTTCCTTTTTATTCTATAGTGTCTCTCCTCTTTTCCTTTCTCCGACTCACCCTACAACATTTATTTGAAATCTTACCTTTGAGACTATATTTGCTTTAATTTTTGCAGGTTGGGAATATTGGTGGAAGAGAATTTGCTGAATCTTTGGCACCAGATGTTCAAAAGTTACTTGTAAGAGATGGCAATAATTTTGAGTTTTTTTACTGGCATATTTTGAAAATGATAGATGTGAACGTCTCCCTCGTTTTTGGTTTTAGATTTCTAGTAGCTGCAGGCCGCTTGTGAGAAAGAAGGCTGCATTATGTTTGCTGCGCTTGTACAGAAAAAATCCAGATGTCGTCAATATAGATGGCTGGTATGTTTTTTGAAGGTTTCCTTCTCGGCTATTATCCAAAAATACCTTTTATCTTTGTCGATTTTAATGGTCTCTTTTTTCAAATGCCTTAGGGCGGATCGGATGGCACAACTGCTAGATGAACGTGATCTTGGTGTTCTGACGTCTTCTACGAGCCTTCTTGTTGCTTTAGTGTCAAATAACCATGAGGCATACTGGAGTTGTCTACCAAAGTGTGTTAAGATATTGGAGCGACTTGCGAGGAACCAAGATATCCCACAAGAATACACTTATTATGGTATCCCATCTCCTTGGCTTCAGGTCAGTATATATATGTTTTTTTTTGTTGTTGTCTTTTGGAAAAAAAGAAGAGAGGGAGGGAGAGGGATTCATAGCAAGGTTGATTACATATGATCCAATCTACCCAGTTTTCCTCCTAAATCTCGTGAATGTTAGCAGTCAGAAATTTCTCTATTCATAGCTTACAAGTTCATGTTGATTCAATTATACAGGTTAAGGCAATGAGGGCGCTTCAGTACTTTCCAACTATTGAAGATCCTAATGTTAGAAGATCCTTGTTTGAGGTCTGACTGTTTTCAAAGAATTTAATATGACATACTCATTAGGATTTGTGTTTCTAATAAAACCTAATTTGTGATCTCAGGTCTTACAGCGGATACTAATGGGAACTGATGTTGTAAAAAATGTAAATAAGAACAATGCATCACATGCTGTTCTCTTTGAAGCCCTTGCTCTTGTAAGTTGACTGCTCAACTAAGCATGTTGGTCATCAATATGTTATATATATAACAGCTTATGTATTGTTTGTTGATATAATATACTGTGTTGTTATTGACAAGCATGTGCATGCGATTAAAGAAAGGATTTGATTTTGAAGGAGCAGAACCCCCCCCCCCCCCTCTCAAGTTGGAAATGCATGTGATAGGGTTTCTGCCCTCTTTTTCACATTTTAACTACATAAATGCTTAATGAAGTAAATTTATAGTTAAGGAGCATTCTAAGGTCCTGGTGTTGTGCTTTATTTATGTAGACAAATGATATGCTGGCAAAGATGGGACTTGAACTCAAGTCCCCCCCTACTTTGCAAGCGTACCAATGAGTTAGAAGCCTGCAGGTTGTGGTTTCTAGATCTTAATTTCCTTTTTGCAGGTAATGCATCTTGATGCTGAAAAGGAGATGATGTCTCAGTGTGTTGCCCTTCTTGGCAAGTTTATTGCTGTACGTGAACCAAATATCCGATATCTTGGCTTGGTGAGTTGTAGTTTTATCGTTTTAGTAACTCAATAAACTTACTAAAGTGGATATATGTCTAAACTTTGATGGGTGAATCTATTTGCTGTTGTATAACTGCATGATTGAACATTACAATTTTTTTGTTGCTTTGCTGCAGGAGAATATGAGTCGGATGTTGATGGTTACAGATGTGCAAGATATCATTAAAAGACATCAGGCTCAGATCATTACCTCGTTGAAAGATCCTGACATCAGGTTAACTTTGAGTGTGTTGCATTTTATGAAAATTTTATAGTTCTTGATTTGGTTTCTGATGCATATGACTTCTGTGTTTTCTACTTTGTTTCCTTTTGAGAATTTCATATGATTATAAAAAGAGGGCATCTTATCTACTAAACATGGCTCAGATGTATGCGCAGTGTTTTGGATATCTCGTGTTTACGAGGATAAAACTCATTGCGTACCCCTAAACGCAAACGGATAGTTTTTGAGGTTTTAGATCAATTATATTCTCAGATTTATTTAGCTGACTTCAAGTTTTCCCTACAGTATCCGTCGGCGTGCTCTTGATTTACTCTATGGTATGTGTGATGTTTCAAATGCAAAGGACATAGTGGAAGAACTGTTGCAGGTATAAATATATGCATTGAATATGTGGACTGACATTTTGATATGAATGTAGTTTACATTTCTATTGGCATTCTTTATTGGTCTACCAAGAAAAATGAGAGTGCACTGATTTTTATCTGATGTTCAGTATCTTAGCACAGCAGATTTTGCAATGCGTGAGGAGCTGTCTCTTAAAGCTGCCATTCTTGCCGAAAAGTTTGCTCCTGATTTGTCTTGGTAAGGATCTTTTGCCATTACAAGCTATAGGGAAATGCTGGGCATAGTAGCTGTGAACGCAAAATTTCTTTATCATTTGGATATACATTGAAGGAAACATGAATGGACAGGCTTTTGATTTTTAAGTCGTAAACATCATTGGCTTTTGGCTCTAAAATGAAATGTTGATATGAATTCTGGCATTAAAAATTCAAACTTGGAAAGACACGTCTCCCTGGCAAGCAACTGCCTTAAAGAATCTGAAATTTCTTGCAATGCTGAGTAATTTCCATCCTTCTTGTATGGCTTTTCTCATTTTTCCTGCCCATGTCTGTGCTGAACTAATAATCTACTTTCTGCAAGACAATATACTATCTTTTCTGCTCTGTATTAGTAAAAGAAGATATCCATCCCTGTGAAACTGAAATCAGTAGCTTGAGCTCATCACTCAACCATTTTTCACTGCTAGTTCAACATTGCTAGATTCCAAGTTGTTTGTTATTGATCAGAAGCAACCAAATACCAATTGTCGCTTGCACTTGTTTATCTGTGTATACTATTTATCTTGAGCACAGGTATGTGGATGTGATACTTCAATTGATTGACAAGGCAGGGGATTTTGTCAGTGATGATATATGGTTTCGTGTTGTGCAGTTTGTTACAAACAATGAAGACCTACAGGTAATTAAAATATCCTTGGTTTAAGCATAATTAAAATAGAGACCTCGATCTAGAGACTTTTCTACTGAAACTTGAAACATTTGATCAGCCTTATGCAGCAGCAAAAGCCAGAGAGTATCTTGACAAGCCTGCCATACATGAGACCATGGTCAAGGTGTGTAGTTTTGTACTGATACCTTTTGGCACTAATACTAATTTGTAAATTACTCTGATATGAAAAGAGAGGGGTGTGCATGTGTTAGATATAGATGTCTGACTCGTTTTGGTATTGGTATGTTGGTGTAACAGGTCAGTGCATATCTCCTTGGAGAATACAGCCACCTTTTGGTCAGAAGGCCTGGTTGTAGTCCAAAGGAAATATTTAGTGTCATACACGAGAAGCTCCCTACTGTATCGTAAGAACACCTAACCTTTGCCTATCTTTTCTGTCATATCTATATTTTATTTTCACTAGTCATTGATATGTTAGACAAATGAATGTGTCTGCAGAACTACAACCATTCCAATTCTTCTTTCCACATATGCTAAGATCTTAATGCACACTCAACCTGCGGACCCAGAACTACAAAAAATTGTCTGGGCAATATTTAGCAAGTGAGTTTTACTTTGCTCCTCTCGTCCTCTGTTAGGTTGTTATGTGTTGGTTATTCTGCGAACCTCAATAATTTTTTGTGTTTTCATAGATATGAGAGTTGCATTGATGTTGAGATACAACAACGAGCAGTTGAGTATTTTGCATTAAGTAGGAAGGGTGCAGCTCTAATGGACATTTTGGCTGAAATGCCTAAATTCCCTGAGCGTCAGGTATATGCGTTTACTTACAATAATAGATCCAAATAAAGAAACTATTCTAGGTTACCACCTGCAAACTCATCTCTGACTCTGATTAAGGGATTCAATTGCGTGCTATTGGAACTAACTTTGGTCTTTTCACTTGGAAATTCAGTCTGCATTGTTAAAAAAAGCTGAGGATGCTGAAGTAGATTCTGCAGAGCAAAGTGCTATTAAGTTGCGGGCACAGCAGCAAATGTCTAATGCATTGGTTGTAACAGACCAACGGCCTGCTAATGGGACACCTCAAATTGTTGGCGAGCTTAGTCTAGTAAAAATTCCCAGCATGAGTGATGATGTGGGTAGTTCTTGTCTATTATTCATGAATCCTAATTTTTCCTTGGAAGAATGTATAAATGATTTCTGAGTTGCATTTGGGAATCTGTTTTTTGTTTAACTTGATAGCAGCATACTTCGGCAGACCAAGGATTGTCCCAGGCAAATGGGACTTTGACTACAGTAGATCGTCAACCTGCTTCAGGAGATCTCCTAGGTGATCTCCTGGGTCCACTGGCTATTGAAGGACCTCCTGGAGCTGTCCAATCTGAGCCAAATGCAGTTTCTGGACTGGAAGGGGTTCCAAGTTCAGTGGACTATGCAGCCATTGTTCCTGTAGGAGAGCAAACCAATACTGTTCAGGTATGTAGTTCTGCTATGGCATGTTTAGTTTATAGGAAATTTAAAACATATAAAAACTTGGAAGTCTTTTCCCTTTCAGATTTGTTTGTGCCATTAATTGTGTAGGCTGATGGATTTGCTTGAGCATGTTTTGATGTATAATGCAATGCCATTCAAGCAGGTTTAGCATAACTCAGCTGTAGTGCATTGGCAGATCAAACATGACTTGTATACCATTTTGATTCTTGCATTTGACAAGCTGAGTTTGTTCATGATGATTGCAGCCAATTGGAAATATCAACGAAAGATTTTATGCTTTGTGCTTGAAGGATAGTGGTGTTTTATATGAGGATCCAAACATTCAGGTATGAGTTGTTGTTTCCAAACAATTACTTCTCTTTGTTAGATGTCCAAGCCACTTCCCTTCATAGCATTTAAACTTGGCCACAGTTCTTTCAAAGCTTCTACAATAATTTCCCTGATTTTAGCATCAAATATCTTGCAGATTGGTATTAAAGCAGAGTGGCGAGCGCATCAAGGACGTCTTGTCCTTTTCCTGGGAAACAAAAACACTTCTCCACTTGTTTCTGTTCAAGCTCTGATACTACCCCCTGTCCATTTAAAAATAGAGCTCTCCTTAGTACCTGAAACTATTCCTCCACGGGCACAGGTAAAATGCTTGGAATTGGTAACTGGCTGTTGATCACCGTGTGTCACCCTTTCATCATTATTGTTCCTTAATCATCAATTATTCTTAGATGTTTCCTCTTGGTTGTATAGGTGCAATGCCCGCTTGAATTAATGAATCTCCACCCAAGCAGGGATGTTGCTGTTCTTGACTTCTCTTACAAGTTTGGTACAAACATGGTACAATAATATAGGAAATGTGTTCCACATTGCTAATTTTTTAAATAGCCGGCTATGTTTGTCATTTACAATTATCTAATTTTGGACTTTTTGTAGGTCAATGTCAAGCTTCGGCTTCCAGCTGTTCTAAACAAATTTCTACAGCCTATTTCAGTATCTGCTGAAGAGTTTTTCCCACAATGGAGATCACTTTCAGGACCACCACTGAAGCTTCAAGAAGTAGTATGTATATTTTGCTCTTCTGCTCAAAACACGTCAGTTTTTTTTTGTTGGGCTGAAAAGTTCTTTCCCTGTTTGTTCCATGTTATGATTCTGATTTGATTCATGCTGATGAGTGTAGCTGCCTTTATACAACCTGATTGGTAGAGTGATGTATCAAGTCTTGGCACCAATTGATAAATATTATAGGCTTTCACACAAATGATTTGTGTGTGTGTGTATTCTTGCACAAGTTTGTTACACTGTTCCAGTATTAACTGTTGCAGCTGCCTTTAGAGTGGTATATCTTGCTTTCTCATTCATGTTAGCAAGGATGTGTCATGTAGGACAACTTTGGATGTGTGCCCACAAAGATTTCACAGTGAGCTGGATTTTGAAAATCGAGGATTTTAGGCCTAAATTAGGGTTTTTACTGTAGCTGTGGAAAGGGTCTCACAGGAAAGAAATAAAAGCACCTGGACAGAGAAAAAGGGAGAATGCTCGAGGCCACTGCTCTCTAACTGAATGAATTTCAAGTCCACCGACAACTTAGAGTACTTGAAAGTAATCAAGTCTACCTATTACATCAGTAGGTGTCATTTTCAAGAAGAAGCAGAAAAAGAAAAAGAAAGACCATAAATGACAGAAGCTCCTAGCCAATAGTAACTTCCTAAATAAGCGAATTTCTAAGTAGTGTAATGTTCACATTACAAAGTAAGATGAATTCCTAGATAAACTAGGTTTACAAGAAATCTCAAAATCTAAAATTAAATTAAAATAATCTATAAATTCCTCTTGGTTGATCAATATGAAATTGGCGATCTTGCTTTTAGAGGATGTAGGGATCTTATCATTCATGGTTTCAAGGATATCTACTAAATAGCTGATCTGGATCTTATCATTCATGGTTTCAAGGATATCTACTAAACATCCAATCTTTGGTGCTGAAACTCGTCAATAGTGTTAGTTGCGAGCACAATCACCATTTATTATGTTGCTATTTCTGATCCCCTTGCATTGACTAACATGATCATTTTGTATTATTATCTTCTTAATGGTACAGGTTAGAGGCGTTAGGCCATTGTCTCTCATTGAAATGACAAACCTATTTAACAGTTTGAGGTTGACAGTTTGTCCGGGGCTTGTAAGTGATTCTTTCTTCTTTTTTCTGTCCACTATCCTCATTTTGAGTTATATAAAGAGTTGTTCACTGCTCTGTTTTCTGTTTTAGGATCCAAACCCCAACAACCTGGTTGCAAGTACAACTTTCTACTCAGAGAGTACACGGCCCATGCTTTGCTTGGTGAGTGTATCTTTTATTATCTTTGTTTATTTGAGTTAATAAATGGTTTTGTAGTTCTATTTGCTGTCATAGAATGAGCATTTTGTATGGTGGATTTGTTAGTGGGTATCTAACCAGTGGGTCTCATTATCTTACCTGGTGTCTAGTTCTAGTCTGTTATTCATAATAACAGTTGAAAATAAATTCACTTGAAAGCTTTCCTAGGCAGCTTGATATAAACGTTTGTAACTCTTCCCACTTCACAATCGGTTCCTTGTTAGTTTGAACTGCTCTTTGACAGCTTCTTTGTATGCAATATTTCAGATAAGAATTGAAACAGACCCAGCAGATCTAACGCAGTTGCGGATGACGGTCGCCTCAGGGGACCCAACACTGACATTTGAGTATGTATTTGATGTCCAAGCCTACGAGTCTGTCAACCCACACTTAAAACCATTTACATTTCTCATACTTTTCCTTGTGCAGGCTCAAGGAGTTTATCAAAGAACAATTAGTTAGTATTCCTACAGCATCACGTCCACCTGCACCAGCACCACCAGCACCACCAGCAGCTCAGCCAACCAATCCGGCAGCTTTGACAGATCCCGGGGCTCTGCTGGCTGGTTTGCTGTAACATGGAGGCGATTGATGTGTGAAGATTTGTTCAATATACACTTGTAAACTTGATTTATACGGTTGGTCCACTCATCTGTTCTCAAGAGGCGGATCAGAAATTCCACGAGCTCGAGCTGGAGCTGGGGCTGGCGGAATCAAGGGTGAGCCAATCTGCGAGCAGCTCAAGCATTCAAATTGAATTTCCATGGGATGGTCGGGATTTTGAGATTCTCTTGCACTATTGTAATGTGCTTAGTGAGGTTTTTCTTTCTTCCTTTCATTTCTAAATATATATTGGGGCGAGGGTTTCTTTGATTTCTTTTTTCCCTTGAAAAATTTTTACACTCCTTTCTCTTCCCAGTTTTACTGGATTGGTTTCTGGAGCACAAAAATTTGACAGCATTGTAAGATATTTTACATGAAGTAGAAACAGTTGTAATAGTTTGTATCTAATTGTCAATGCCTAATTATATTTATTCAACAAGAGTTATAAACTGAGAGTAATGTTATTTATTCATATTTTGGTCCGTACCATTTTTATTTATTTTTAATTATTATTATTCAGATTGTGTGTTTTATGGTTGCGTCCCATTCTGAAGAAAACTCATTCTTGTACTGTTTACAGTCTGGCTGGGGGTTAATAATTGAAGGTTAAATATTGAGGTTAAGGGTGTAAGAAAATGATTAATTATGTTGTTTAGTGGCGTGTAAGAATTATTTGTAGTGACAAAATTTTACAATTTTTATAATGATATTAAAATAAATATAATGAAAAAAAAAAGAAAAAAGAATCCCAAACTTCAAATTTCTGTGCCCTAAAATTTATTGGCCCCCTCTCCCTTCCCTTGTCAGGCTAATTGAATTTAATTTTAAATGTTAAATTAATTTGTGTTTGGAATTTTGATTTGAATTCTAAATGAAATTTAAATTATAAAAAACAAGCAAAAGCAAATAGGAAGGCTTTCTAATTTGCTATATTAAAAAATAATCTTCAAATTTGTTTATAAAAATTAACGCTCAAGCGAGAGACAAAAACATATCATTTTAGTCTGCCGCAAATAAATCTGGATTGTCATTCCCTTTTTTGCTACAGTACTCTCACCCTCAAAAACATCATAATAATCCCCCACCCAAAAAAAAAAAAAAACATAACAAAATATTAGTAATTCTAAATCTCTTAAAAATTTATCCATAAAATTACTATAAAAAAAAGGATTTAATCAAAGTGAAAAAAAAATGCAATATACAATTTAGATGAAACATTTAAAAGAAGCAAGGGAAGTTTGGGGCAACTAACGGCTAGTGAGATAATCTTCCTTCTTGTTTCGTCTCTCTCTAGCCTTCGATGATTGAGGGAGTGAAATGAGGGTCAAATGACAGGTAGATATCAAAATAGCTTCTTGAAGCGGGTTTTGAGAGACAAACATGCTCTGATTGCTCTTGTGTTTGTTTTGGGATGGATTTTGCTCAATCTTGAAGATGACGATGAACACTCCATTTGTCTAAGCTCCTTCTTGATGCCATGATGATGGCAGTTGGAATCCAACTTCACACAGAATTTAAAGAACAAAACTTCAAACATTTTTGCTACAAAATTTGAATCTAAATAACCAGGTAATTCAAGAACCAACCCTTCTTGGTTTACTGGACGGTGGGATTCTGAATTAAAAGGAAAATTTCTTTTAATTTCATAGGTATTCTAAACACGAATTCAGTTTTTTGACATAATATTTTATTTTAAATATAAAATTATAATAGATCATCAATTAAATTCAAATAACATATGATTTGATTCCCATCATACCACAAGTATTAAACTTTTTCTCTGTTCTAAAAAATCTTCCAAACAAGATTAAAGAGGGTTAAATGTTAACACTACACCAAATACATTACTAATGTCAAGACTTGAGTATTTTTAATGTTGTCCTCGAAAGCTGAAATGGGTTAAAGAAATTGGAACCCAAGCTCACCATTTCCTTGAACTCCTGCGTGAAAATTATAAATCTGCTGTATATATCCATCCATGGCATACATAGTAACCTTTGCTACTTGATCTTACCTTCTAAGGGTTCTTTCTACGTTCACCAACGGACATGCAACTAGAAGGCGGCGGTGGTGCTCCTGAAAATGTGAGATTTCACGAAATTTTAGCCGCAGCCTGCTAGCACAAAATTAGATGTTCGGATTGGTCTATTCATTTCTTTGGTATGGGCTTTCATCCATCTAGGCCTGTAGTTATTAGCTCAACTAGTGTGGGCCGTGGGCCTGTATTGATTGGATCATTCATTTTGGAAGGAAAAAAAACAGTATTCCCGCCCTTTTGTAACCTCTTTGTTCTTTTAGTAAAAAAAGAAAAAGAAAAAAAACCTCCCTCCCTTTCTCCCTACAATATCCAAAATTTGCCAGACCTATACACAAAATGGGGTGGGTCTGATTTTCATTTCAATACCATAATTAAATTCTAATAAATAGTGTCTTCGAGATTTGAGAAATTGGTTGGGATTTCGGAGGGCTCGTTTAGAAGTCATGCAAGAAGAGCAACAGGATACTGTTTCTTTAAAAATGAGCCGAAAGAGGTGGCATCTTGCTCATTCATTCAGGAACGGTACTCAACTGGAAGCCAATGATTTTCGTCGGGAACAATGAGCGAAAAGAGATGCGGGAGATGCTATGCCAATGCTATATACTATAATGGGAATTTGCAATGTTTGTCTCTGTTTTTTTAAAAAAATAATATAAAAATGTGAAGGTTATTTGATTTGTTTTTCTCATAATAATTATAGTACTCTGTATTTCCATGAATAAGTTGATTGTTTTGTATGAAAAGGATTTGGTATGCTTGTAGTTAGTTTTCTACGGGGTTACAGGGGTTTTGCTCCTCTGATCAGGAACTCACCATTCATTATCTTGACAAGAAAGTCAGGGATGAACTAGTCTCCTGCACTTCGCTTCACTTCACTTATGCTGTCAAAGATTTTGATCTTTATAATAAACATCCCTGGGAGATCTGGCCCATATAGTTTGGTGGAAACAATGTGGTTTCTGAATTAGATAAGTTTTCTTTACACGACTGAAGAAGAGGAGTGGTAAGGATTGTAGAATTTCTAGGTGGTGGAACTTGACACGGAGAGGGGGCTGGTGACCTGATTAAAAGCGCTGATACGGAATTGCCAATTGGGTTGGAGAACAAGAAATCCCCTCACTGTGGGAAGTGGATGATGTATGAGTTTAGTCTTCTTGGACATTCAACAGATTATGCTTTGAGTCATTAAGAGTGAAGGACAGGGATAAGAAACCGTCAGAATCTGAGCCAGTAGCTGTTCTAACAAAACAAAACAATGAGAAGAGAATCAGAAGCAATTGCTAGTGGAAAAAAATTCAAGATTAAAGAAGCCTGAACCTTGTTCTGATGATGCCCCTGAATTTGAGGTTGCAAAATCTCATTGGGCCAACTCTGAATTACTAGTTTCAGATCCTCCTATTATAAAATTGACTAGAGATGATGTGGCTGATGAGATTTCGGGGTGCTTAGAGGGATCTAACAAGGCAACCATGACTGAAAAGGATGGAATTCTCTCTTATGCAGCTGGTGACTTGTCTGGTGTTGATGAGTTTGTTGACTGCTTAAAATAGGTAAGCAGTCACTGCTGCCAGTCGTACCAGGTACTGACTGCGAGGAGACCAAACGGCGGATCAATTGTAAGGAGCAGCACGTGATTTTAACGAAGTTATAGCAATAACACTATCACAGAGTGGTATCGGTGAGGTTATCTGATTTGATGCATGAGATAGAAGAGGTTGTAACAGGTTCGGTTCACTTGAAGAGTTCTTGGGCATAGCTGATGAGGATGCGGGATGGTTTGATCATGGACTTCCGCCGGCTGAAATATTTCCTCCGCCCCTAGCTGGTATGTCGTAGAGCAGCTCACTTTAAGGAAAACTTCTTGAACAGGCCAATGTTTTGTGGAGATGATGAGTGATACTTCTTAGCGTTATAGGGTTACGAGGCAGAATCATAGAATGCACTTCATTATTAGTAAGCAGTTATTTACAACTCGTTTTCTGTAGAAAAAGTTTGCTAGTCATCGGTCAACTTGTCGCACCCAGTAATGCCATGTGAAATATTCCAGTAAAACTAGGCTTGCAGACCACAATATATTGTATTGTACATGACCAAACCCTAACAAAAAAAAAAAGATTTATTACAATTTTGTAAGAGCTGAGACAGGCTTGAAATTTTCAATGTGTGGATCACACTAGACTCGGAGAGCTACAATTCTGTCCCATAAAAAAAAACAAAAAAATCCAACCTACGGGAAGCTGGGAAGGCACTTCTTGATGAATCTTCAAGAAGAAAACACGTAAAAAATATCAAATTTAAACCGATCTCAAGAAAACTTGTGATTGAACTTTGATTTATACAAGCAATGCAATCGGATAAGCACAAGAAAAAAGACTTGCTTATCTCCTCTAATCAGGGAAAATATTTTAAGCTTGTGAAGTAATTCACTCCGCAAGTATGATTTTTAAGTGTGCCAAATGGAGAGCCCTACATTAGCAAATTACCCCAGCTAATTCTTGAAAAATAAAAAAATATATATGTGATTTTCTAAGCTTCCGAACCCGAATGATTAAATGGGAGGGAACTTGCAATGACGCATCATGTGTGCCAAGTGCCAAAACATCCATTGCTAGAAAGGGATATCACCATGGCATTTTACAAAACCTTCCCTGGCTTTGACAATGATGAAACATAAACTGGTACATCATCATCTTTACTTAATAGTGCACAACCTCAGGGCAAGCCTGCTTCATGGGAGATTTTTCAACTGCGGTTCAATTTACAACCCCATCCAACAGAACACTGAAGAATCCCCGCATAACAAAAAACAAAACTTCTTGAAACAAAAGCCAGCTACCGCCACTTTCGGCAATTGCCACACCTCCAGCTGCTGCTGCCTTCAACAGGTGAAGACTCCACCCAAGGAGAACAATAGCGGTGTAACATTAAGCCGCATTCATCACAAGAAAGATCAGGAGATGGTACCGAGTCCAAACACATCTTACATGGCTTTGTGTTAGGAGCAGATTCCAGAGACACGTCGCATGAAGTACCCAGTGTATGTTGCTTCTGGAACTCATCCTCTGAAGCTGCATGAAACTGATTTTCATTGTTTCCCAAAACATTCCCAGTGGCATCAAACCCATCCAATTGGCTACCATCATCAGTTGCCAGCAACTCCGTAAACGAGAAATATGTCTGTGGCTCAAACGCCATATCCTCATAGTTTACATCTTCATAATCAAACACCATCTCACCGTCAAGGCCATTGCCGGAAACATCCCATTCAGCACAAGACATCTCTTTGTTCACGTTGTTGTTTGTTTCAAGAAACATGGATGAATCAGTAGGGTAAAGATTAGACACAGAAATATCTTCAGCATCTCCTTGACGCTTCCCTTGTCTTCTGACTGGAAGCTTCTGCGGCCCTTGTCCAGCAATGTTCCATTCAAAATCCACTCTAGAATTCTGCTCTGTAATTTGCTCAACTCTTGAAAGAGAGAAAAGAAGAGGATCATCATCCTGTACGTAAACATTCTCCACAGGAAACATTGGGGTAGTTGGCTCACAGTCTCTGGAATCAACAATAGTTCCAGAGTCAGCTCCTATTCCTTGCTCCCATGCTCTCTTTCGCAGCTTCAGAACCTCTGGCTTCTCATCTCCATAACCATCCCTGTAAGGACAATTTGGTGATTTTATCCTACGACATTTGCAACACTTGAAGCCTATAACATCAGAGAGTTTTGACTCTTCAAGTTCAACAGCTTCCGCATGAAACCAATCTGCAAAAGAACAAAAAAAACATGTTTCATATAACAGAAGCGAGCTACATTTTTCTACTTAAGAGGAATGGCACCTATAATGAGCATAAGGCTTACTTGCACAAGTCTCGCAGTGGATATACATCAGATCACAGTTATATTCCTTTCTGCATAGATTACACTCTGGCATTAACCGTTTTCCATTTGGACTACCCCTTGATAGAATGTTTTTATACCTGAAATCAATGCCTGTATCCTCATTGTTCTTCTTCCTCCATATGATGCCCCAATTTCGTGATCTACTTTCAGTTTTTGTTGCCTTCCTAGATGAGGAAATAGCTTGTTTCACTTCAGAGCCACTAACCTGGGTCCTACTTTTGGTTTTTGTTGCCTTACTAGAAGCAGAGGTAGCTTGTTTCACTTCAGAACAACTCTCCTGGGTTCTGACAGACATAAATGGTTGATTATGAACTTTAATCCTTGTGCTTTTCATGACTGTCACTGCATTATGATGTTCTTGCCATTGCAAGGGCAAGGGGCTGGTTAGAGATTCATTCCTCTTTTCATCATAAATAACAGCTCTGGCACTGTAGCATCGCTTGCAAATGATTGAAAACTGAGCTTCCTCGTTTGTATAAATTCTTGAACTTACAGTACAGGCTTGATGACAGTAACCTAACCACAATATAACCCAAAAATGGAATCATTAGTGTGATATTCAAAACAATCATACTCTTTCAACTGCTTATCTAAAGGAAAAACAAAAGAGCTAAAAGGCAGCTTAAAGTCCCCAACAACACACAGCACAGCATGTTTGTCAGTTTATAAACTATCCAAGAAAAATTTCAAAAAAAAAAAAGTTCATGTTTTGATTTGTCAGTTAAGAGTATCAACTTAGTTATAACCATACCTTGGCAAGAACTGCACGTGGCCGTATCCCTGAAAATCACACCATCAAAAAGAATAATAAGCAGTGAGCTTTTTCTCCCAGTATGACAATTGCAGTGAATTTAAAAACAAAAACAGAATTAAGTACAGAATATTACCTAATTAAAACATCATATTGACATGAAGCACAAGAGCAACTGTCCAACTTATCTCTCTTAGAGGCAAGATATGAAAATATATCCCTGCGAGAATCTTTCAATTGTCTTCTTTGCAACACAGATAACTCATTTGAAGGCTTCTTGGCTGATGGTGGAACGACTTTATCTACGCTTTCTTCAAACTCTTTGATCAAATATAAAGGAATGTGCATTTCAGAAAACCAGTACTTATCCTTTCCATTTTCACTTTGCTCAATTTCAATTATATTCTTCATGATGCGGGAAGGAAGATGCTTTTGGTTCCCAAAAGCAATTCCATACCTAGTCTTCTTTTCTTCAATTTTCTTATCACAGATGACAGCATTTCTAAAAACAGATGACTCGGTCTCCGAACCTTTTCCATCCTGGAGGTTCTGCTCTGGACGAACAAGATCATTCCATCTAACATGAAAGTCAAGGTATCTGACCTGATGAAAATTCCAATAGCATTTTCACAAGTTAGACAACCACAAACTATCACAGACAAATTGCTGTCAGGCTTATAGACAGAACATACCAAACAAAAGAAGAAGCAAGAAACAGAATATCATATCAAACCTGAAGTGCAAGTTGTGATGCATTATTACTCCTTTCAACTGCAGCTCTCCAAACCAACTGTCTGCTTCTATTAGGAATCTCCAAATCATCAGTGTAATGGATCCCGGAAATCTTTCTCGAGCCACCTATGACCAAAAAAAATACAAATTTACTATTAACTCCGTTTAAAACAATTACTAAATGCAACTAGTGTACAACTGGATATTTCAATAATATGAATATGCAAACAGGAAAACAAGTATGGTTGAATTATTTATTTATTTATTTATTAGTAAAGGGGAACACATAATGATGAAAAGAATACCTTGCCTAGCTGCCCTTCTAACCATTGACTGAGGCAAGATTGCTTTATTAAAAACAAGTTTTAATAGCTTCCCTCCTCGCCACCAGACAAAACTTTTGTCATGGCAACCATCTGCTGTAGTATCAGTCACCCCAGAATGTTTCTTATGTCGTTTCCCATTCACTCTTCGTCTGTGAGCAGTTCCAATACTGATTGCAGAACTTTGGGTCACAGGAGATTCAACCAACCAATCGTCCATTGCCTTGACCCAGTCCCCAGAAAGAGCAACAAGACGGGTGTTTTCCTCAAGCTGAAAATAAACACCAGGGGATCACATAAACCAAGGTGAGTCTGACATACATTATGATAAATAAAAAAGGCATTTAGCACACATAAAGGGGGACTCAAGAAATGAACAGCTGTCCCATGCTTTACTAGGCTGAAAACAGGGCCGGCTTAGTGACCACATCAATTGGAGACTTACTTCAAGCAATGGCTGTTTTATTGCGCTATAAGTTGAAGCATCTTCTACTTGTTTACGCCACAGTTTTCGGTGACTTGCACTCAGAAAGGGACCAGTTGTAAGACCACATAAAATCTCCCCCATGTATAGAATGTATGTTGATATGCTAGAAAGACTTCCCTCTCCATTCAAAATTGGGCGAAGTCCACTGATCACCTTCAAGGCACCTTTAGTAGCAGTCAAGGCAGCTGAGTTTAACATGCATCCCCTTCGATTGCTGGAGGGCAGCTTGCAAGAATAACACCAACCACACCTCTCTCTTGGCACTTCCACAAGCTTTCTTTCAGAACTTGGCCAGAAAAAACGAGAGGCTGCTGTTGAAAAAGCTTTTGCTTGCAATAAAATGTCAGTAACAACTTTCCTTCCATTGCCTGATTTATGAGTCTCTGTGCGGCTTTCCTCAGATGAAAGAACATTGAGATTAACAGCAGCGGAGGCTGCAAAATCTCCATGCATGTAGTGATTTATGTATGCATGTGGTTTGAAAAAAGTTCCCACATAAGAACAATTGTTTGTTGAATTTCGAACCCTTTGAATGCCTTGATGATTCCCTTCCTTGTTTTGAGAAAACACAGAAGCTGGTAAACAAGTACCATTTCCATTCTCAATACGACTGCCAACACTGTTTGCTGATGTGCAAGTGGCAAGTTCTATTGCACTTGATCTGTAAACCAGGCTTTGCTGGGTTACATCAGATGGATCAGCTAACTGGTTAACTGATTCAGTAGACTCCAGTTTAATCTGCTCATGCGGCTTCATTCTCATAAGATTGAAATATCCTGTTCTCGACACATCACCATCGCTCACAATGTACTGAGGACCAGCATGAATTGCTGCATCAAGAGAGGTATCAAGACTTGGAATTGCTACAATATCTGTATTGCTTCCATTTACACTAACTGCATTCTCAGCCACAACATTGTCTACAACTTTACAGCTTTCCTCACAAGGAAGAGATGGAGCAGAAAGTTTTGCATCTTCCTCAACAGATGCAATATTGAAACCTCTTCCTGTTGTTTCCAACAGTGAGAATGCACTTTGTGGCATGTTCCAGTGTTGTGCAATTGCCTTGCAAATCTCTAAGTATAGTGATCTATGTTGCATGGATTCAGAAAGTGCTTGCAGGACCTTTTGGATGTCCATCTGATTGTAGTATCTGAAACACGGTTCTCCACTTGTAGACACTTTCAGCCTGGGGAAAAAAAACAAGAGGAAAGATATGAACAGGAAATCCATAAAATTAAGAAGCATTTTAAAAGACAGACACTCACAGTAATAAAACAGAACCTAAGAACAATTTTGACCACTTAAATGACACTTGTTTTGCAAACAAAGTGAAGCTTCATGGTGCATTCCATATAATTGGAAAGGAAATAAACAGAGGCAGCTAATACATACACAAGTAAGTGATCACAAGTACCCAAGAAGACTTGCTCATACAAATCAATTCCAAATACTTCTGCTCCTCTAAGTGATGTTCCCATTGTAATAGTAGGTCCCAACTTGTTGATGGTGCACTCTGGACAATACCATGGGCCTTCAGGTATATACATTTTGACGACGCCTATACATCTTGAATGATATGATGAAGGGCACCCATCACAGCAAAGTAAGGTTCCATCCAAGCCACAAAGGCGGCATTCGTCCCCATTCCCATCTACATCAGCATCAGATACATTCCCATCCCTTTCAGCACCTTTGGAGGCCAGGTACATTGAATTACTGAAAGACTTGCTGCCTTGGCTTTCAGCAATGATATTCATGGCCTCCCTATCCTTGCAAGCTGAAGTCTTGGAATATCTGGGATGAACCCTTCTTGGTCCATGTCCATTATCAGGAAGATTGGTTGTAACAGTATCTGGATCTATACCAAATTCTGACTCTTCACGTACATCAACTTCAGCTCTTACATCTGCAGAGTCCAAAACATCATCACATAGGATTTGCAGAATCATCAGCTTCCTACCCACTGGCAAGGAATAATACTCCCTTTTCCAAAGATTATCATAAAATCCTTTCCACTCAGATCCCTTCACATATCCCATTATTGTAAAATAATGGACCAAATAAACAGTCCAAGTAAGTGAATCAAGAAAGCGCCAATCCACACTCCTGCATACCAGAAGTGAAACATAATTCTATACATTAATGTTGAGTAGAAAACCAAAGACGACATCACATACAAAAACAGTCATACACAGGAAGGGTAATTAAGAATACATGACAGAATTGCCTAAGAATACATGCAAGAGCAATACCCCATCAAAACATCTCTTTTAATGACAGAAAGAAAGCAAACTCCCATTCCACTGGAAGAATACCAAATTTATTATCGAGTCATTTAGTTGTCCCCCTGGGTGATTAAAATCCTTCAGAGATTGTGGAATCTAGTAAATATTACAAAATTGCCATAAAATCCCCAGTCATTTAAGAACTCTAATATGCAAATTAAGTATCAATATTTCTATATATACCTCAAGCATTTCGATGCAAGCTCAGAACCATCTGAAGAGAGTGCTTCAAGATGACGTCTCAATGCCCGCATCAAAGCAACATGAATGGCATCCAACAACGTGTTCTGAGCAGGGCAATTTACCGCCCCCACTAAATCATCCAGTGTGAATGGGCTCAAGAAAAGACGGATATTAAATGACCTCAAAAACGTGTACACTGAAAAGAGATGTGAGACATACTCGTCTGGCACACCTATACTCCCTGACGATGAAGGCAACTGAGGTGGTGGAATAACTGGAGTCTCCACTTCCATTCCCAAATCCCCATCCCGCACACACTCACATGAATCACTCGAGGAGTCTGCATCATCCTCAACTTGAACCCCACCATTCTCAATCATCAAAGCAACACTCACCGATGGTTCAACCTTAATCACCTCCGTTTTCAAATCCACCACATCCTTCTCCGCTTCCTTCTTCCTCTTCTCACTCTTTTGCAAAATAAATTCATCTAGCTTGACCCTCCTAAAAAACAATTCATCATCAAAATCATCATCCCCTAACAATATCTGACGCAACTCACCACTCTCCAAATCCTCACAGTCCCCATCCTCATAATCCACCCTATACAACCCAGTATCATAATTCACTATCTTCCCCAAAAAAATCCCACTGTCAAACTCTTTCAACACATACCTACCCACTAATGGCTTCCATCTAAAATCCAAAGCTTGCTTTTTCAAAGCATTAGCTATTGATTTCATCTCTTCACTTTCTTCCTCGTTTGGCTTCCGCTTTCTCGGTCTACCTCTACCCCTTTTCTTCACCTCCATAGACTCCATTATAGAATCAAAGTCGGATCTAACCAAACCCTAAATCCACTTCAAAATCCCTGAAAATTCAAAGTAAATATCACTGGATCACAGATTTGAAAGAAAAGAAAAACCTTCAATATAATACTCGACTCTGTCTCCTCGTGGATCTAAATTTCATTCAGATCCCTGCAAATAAAAAAAAATCAGAAATCAAGAATTAGAAGATAATTTGATGCTCGTGTGTGTGTCTTTGCATCTGCGGAGAGAGTGAGGTTACCTTTTTAGGTTTTGGTGGTCACCATTGAAGGCGATTCCGAGGAATTTTCGAGAGAGAGAGAGGGGTGCCCTAATAAGAGAGAAGGACGGCATCTCTCTGCTACGAAATAGTGACTAATAAAAAAGACCCATATCGGGTTACGTGTGTGACTCAGATCTGAGTTTAACTCGTCTGAGTTGTTTTGCACTCGGGTTTTCCTTTTATATTGTTTACTTGTTGACGTGGATTTTGTTTCCTTTTTGTAAATTAGAGAATTTGAGGGAAAGGGATTGGTATGGTGTAGGTAGCCTTCTCGAAAAAGTGTACACCCTCACTCTTGTTTTTCCGGTACGTTTTTATAATTTGACTTTTTTTTGTAACCATACCATGGGAATTTCTACTAGTTGACTAAAGGATAATATTGAAGAAAACGTATGTGAAATGGTGATATATAATTAATTTAGTTTAAATTATTGGATGAATGATACTCAATGATGTGTAAATTTAACAATAAAAAATAATAAAAATAATAATTAGTGATTTAATATTTATGTTTATAAGATAAATAATCATATAAAATTGTAATCTTGCATACGTGAGAACTTGAATAATTTTTTATATATTTGTTAAATATTATTTTTGAATTTATAGAAATAAAATAAGTAATTTTATAATTAACCATCATAAAATATTTACTAAAACCATGACTTCTTATCGTTTATAATAAAATAAATGATAAATAAATAATCATATCAAGTATTTATTCTTAACTTTAAAAGATTTTTTAGCAATTCATGTTATAAGGTATTTTCATATCCGTTTTCGTCTCAAGCACCCGAGCGGGCCCATTAGTTGAATCGTACCAGGACTCACAGCAAAAGTCAAAACAATCACACGAGAACTTTGTACGCGCACCTGTAGACAAGACTGTCCTACCAGTTAAAATGCTCAAGCCACCATCCATCTGAATATTTGCTTGTGAATTGTAAATTTAAAACAAGCGAGAATTTTAGAATCCACTCGTTAAGATGAGTTGACGCGGAGTTTTGTCCGATTCAGTTACTTAAAAGATCAAATTAAGGTACAAGCACTTGTGTTTTTATTCACTTACCTCAAAAGGCTCGAACGAGACATAAAAATTGCGTGGGTTGGCGGGAACATCTTCCACGTAATGACACTACCGCCAGGATTTTTAAATATGATTGGAAAAAATGGTGGTACCGAGGATGCCATCCAAACGATTTCTCAAAAACAAATTGAATTTTAAAAATATATTTTTAGATTATTTTAAAATTAAAAATTAAAATATATTTTTTTGATATTTTTTTAAATAAAAAAATATTTAAAAAATAATTATTATCATACTATTTAAAATATATATGATACTCAATCTGAGATTAATCTAGTTAAATTTTAGATGATAAATTAAACAACATTGATTCATAAATTGATATTATAATTAAAAAAAAATGTTTTAATAAGAAAACAAATTAATCAAGATAAAACTTAAATCAGGTAAAAACAAGTTATGGATCCGTAAATTAATTAAGAGACCATTTAACCTTGACAGGTTTTATAACTATATATGAGTATCATAGCTAATGATGAAAATCGTTAACATGGTCAGAATTTTTATTTGACATTATATTAATCACTTGCTATACACACAGTACATGTGATTATGTTAGTGTAGTGTTAAAGTTACTGGTGATATTATTCAAGCAGTGAAATTTAAATTAACCTGCCTGATACACAATTTTTATGGTAACCGGTAAGGATTACTGAATCATCTTTTTTGGATTTAAATTCAGCCCCTTTTTTATTGAATTCCGGGCAAGTCAGATGCATCTGAACAGATGTTATGCGACAGTTATTGTTTTCATGGTCTATCAATTAATTAAAATTTAACTGTTAAAAATAATAATAATAAGAAAACCCCTCAATCAACATCCATATAGCAGGGTGTGTATATCATCCATGACAACGTGGTATTTTTTAGATTAACCTGGGTGTTTGGAGGAGCTTGCGTGTCCTTTAACTAATTTTATGAGCCCTGAAATTAATGATCATATAAGTTTTTAATAGTCTTGAGAGGACTCGAACTCATGATCATTAACGAGTAAATTTAAGATTTGATTAGTTGAGCAATCCCTCGAGGTTAACAACATGGTTTTATTTCATAGATTGTCAGTGATATAAATTTTCTCTTGTAATTTTTTTTTTTATATAAAACTTGTATCACCTCAACGTAACTTGAGATTTGGATGAATTCAAGTTAAATGAAAAAAACTTTAAATTTTTTATAAAATAATATTGTTTTAACCTATTTATTAAAAAAAATAGAAATTGATCATCTTCCCTCGTGACA
>Ga0325410_1001569_pt1 | contig 25312 bp, 23 predicted proteins | sample PopdelMetagenome_16_FD_206182 | JGI IMG/M metagenome (GOLD analysis project Ga0325410, IMG submission 206182) | Populus deltoides microbial communities from Bellville, Georgia, United States - Xylem-PdIQD-R3 | ecosystem: Host-associated > Plants > Phyllosphere > Stem > Wood/Secondary xylem...
AAATATAAATTTAAAAATGATTTTGAAAAAGACTTATTACAAAAAGTATCTATAAAAAAGTGAAATTAAAAAAAATAATAACTCTTGTTTTATGGCATAACTTGTCAAATATATGATTCAGGTCATAAACTCAAACAGGTTAAATAATGTTTTTTCTCTTAAATTTATAAAGGGATATTAATCTAAATATAAATAACAAAAATTGGATTTAAAAAAAAATAAGAATTTTTAAAAAACAAGAAAAAAAATAATTTGGAAAAAAAAAGTAAAGACTAGGCGTTGCCGAGACTAGCCCATTCATTAGGGCCTGCACGCAAGGGCCCTATTTTATGTTGCATTTGGAGTGAACAACATGTGGTCTGCTCCATTTTTTCTAGAAAAAAAATCAAACAACACATTGTCTGATTTTTTCAAAAGATCAAATTGGATGCTTCTTTAACTCAAAAACTCATTTTCAATCTTTTTTTTATCCAAAACACGCAGAAAAACACCTTAGGAGCCGTCATAAACATATTCGTGACCTCTAAAAACCCAATAAACCATTATAAAACCCAAAATCAATCTGAAACAAAAAAATCTTCTCGGATTCAGATATGTTTATTTAGGCAATTTTAAGAAAAACAATCGCTTAATATGAACTCCCTTCGTTAAATTGAACCATTTGACATGAATATAGATTATTTTGGTGGTCTAAATTGATATCAACTATATTTTATCTTTTAACGCTGAATCTAGCGATCCTTCTCTGTTTTTTCTCGAATCAAGAATTAAAAAATAATAAAAATAAATTTTTGTATCAAAATAGAATTGGTAAAAATATTGAGATACCTAGCTTTTATAACTCCTAAAGTATAAAAATGAAATTAAATTTTTAATATTAACTTTAAAACATCATTTATTTATGTTGCCTTTATATTCCGGTCTCCCATGAAAAATCCTGAACAATCTATCCACAGTAACATCATAAACAATACAATACATCACCGGAAAAACTCAACTCCTCTTGGTTTTCTACCTGCTTTTTACCTACCATTGTTAGGCTCCTCCTTTCACTTGCAAGTCAGGTCAACAAAATGGGTTGGGTTTTTAGTCTTTTGCTTTGGAGACTAGTAATTCCTTTTCCGTTTTAAAGGAAAAAAATATAGATATATATATATAAAAAGGCACGCCACTCAACAACCTCAAGAAACAAGAAAGGTTAAGGGGAGAGTGGAAGGCTATTTTGGTCATAATCCTAGAGCAGCGAGAACGCTACCTTCTTTGACATCTTCAACTCATTGGCCACACACGAGCCACACGTGACAGCTTTCCTCCTCCTCCTGCTGTCCATCTTCAATTACCGAAACAGGCTACAGCATACTGATAACAGTATTTTTAAAAATAAAAATATTCCTCGTACTTCTTTTTGTGATGGCATAGAAGTAGTGAATGTTTGTTTGTATGTTACATTCTATTTTTTTAATTATTTTTTTGTTAAAAAAATATTAAATTAAATTTTATATGTTTTTGGTTGATTTAGATATGCTAATAATAAAAATTAAAAAATAATATTTAATTTATTTTTAATTGAAGCTTAGAATCAGTACAGCAAGTATTTCATTAATTATTATAAGATATTTAACTCAACATGATATAAAGCATGGTGTTGATATTAAAAAAATTATTGTATTTAATGAGAATTATTAATTTAACTTAAATTTACCACCACACAAATGGTTTAACATCAAAACGTAAATTAAAAAACCTTCAATAAAAACAAATATTTTTTTTTCTTAGCAATACTAACATAATAAGAGACAGGCATTTAAAAAAAAAGGTAAATCATATATATTTTCTATAAATTATATATAGAAACATCACCTCACATCATCACTACTTCACAAACCGAACAACAGCACAAACCAGAAACCTATGCAATTACTAAAAACACCCTTTTACCACTCTCCAAAAAGCAGCTCCGGTGGGGCACCACCCTTGTCCCCACCACCACCACATCAGCAGCCACCACTCTCCATAAAAATAATTGGCGCACAACTAAAAGCCCTTTAATCCATTTTGTTCACTGCATAAAACCCACAGATGCAAAAACGTATACATATACATATACGTACATACATACACACATATACATACACATAGATGAGGGGTGGAGGTAGACATACCAACCGACACACCCATGTAGATCAATTCGTTAATCTGATCTTATTTATTGTCTGTGTCTCTACCTCGTCTCTTGTGTATTACGCGTTGAATTTCTTTTCTATTCTGTATTCTCTCTCTCTCTTCTTTTCTCAATCAATATAATATTTTTCTCTTTCTAAAGAAATTACATTTTGCGTATGATTATTTTTGGCAAGCAAAGTGGCGTCACAGTTCAAGACCAACCAGTTTAACAGAGAGAACCCAGCTGGGTGATCCGTGAAGAAAAGAATCAACCAGCAAAATAATAGAACAAAAAAGGGGGGAAATCAAGCCTTTTTTTTAATCTAATTTCTCTTTATGGTATTTTATTGTAATTGAAATTGACACTTCTGAAATTCTCTCTTCCTATATATATCTCCTCTCTCTCATAGTAGTACTGTAATGTCGTGTTTTCTTGAACTGGGAGGCTGAGAGAGTGGGCTAAAACTGAAAGTACAGAGAGAGAAGAGCTAAAGTTTCGAGTTTTGTGGGTTTTTGAGTGATGAGAGACAGAAAGAGAGAGGCGGGGGAAGATAGTAATACTGTGAGTTGAGATTGGAGGGTTTTTTTTCTTGTGTGGTAAGCTATAAATGGAGACCAAAGGGCGACTCATTGCTGGTTCTCACAATAGAAACGAGTTTGTTCTTATCAATGCGGATGAAATAGCAAGAGTAAGTGCTACTTGGATTTTTTTTTTCTCTTTTCAGTGTTTTGTGGATTTAAACAGTATGATCCTGGAGAACACTGTTTCTCGTTTTATGGCTCCATTTCTGCATTTTGAACACACCCATTTGCCTATCTCGAGTACTTTTGGCCGTGACAACTAATTTTGTGTAAAGTTCAGGGATCCCAGTTGGTTTTTAAACAGTGAAAGTGATTCTAATGGTTTTTCTTTTTTCTTTTTCCAGTGTATATTTGGAAGATTTTTGAGCATACTACTCATGCTTAATTTATTGATTTCTTTAAGTTGATAGAGGATCATATTATTGCGAAATGTGTTTTGTCTCAAATTTCTTTTCTTGTGCACTGCGGTAATGTATTTTATAAACAGTTTTCATTAATCAGTTCCTGTTTTTTTTCCCCTTTAAGCTCTAGATTTCAGAGCTAGTTAATGAAATGTTGTATGACATTTTGCAACTTTGATTCCCATCAGCTCTTTTATTTTTGTGAGATCGAGCAGCTAAAATATCTCAAGCTTTTGCAATCTTCATTTCATCAACTGATGCTGCTCCATGGTCTGATTGAGATTTAATTTTATAGCTGCTATCAATTCCAGGTCACATCTGTTAAAGAATTAAGCGGGCAGATTTGCAAGATCTGCGGGGATGAGATAGAGATTACAGTAGATGGGGAGCCATTTGTTGCTTGCAATGAATGTGCATTCCCTGTGTGTAGACCTTGCTATGAGTATGAAAGAAGAGAGGGCAATCAAGCCTGCCCTCAATGCCGAACCAGATACAAGCGTATCAAAGGTTACCCTCTCACTGTCTTTGCTATATTGACCGTTTTATGCTATATTCGTTGAAAACCCTAGGTGAGATTTTGATATTAGTTCAACAATAGCTGAAACATGCGACCTATTGCAGGGAGTCCTAGAGTTGACGGGGATGAGGAAGAGGAGGATACGGATGATTTGGAGAATGAATTTGACATAGGAATCAATGACAGGAGAGACCCTCACCAGGTCGCTGAAGCCTTGCTAGCTGCTCGCCTCAACACTGGCCGTGGTTCCCAATCCACTGTTTCTGGGTTTGCCACACCATCTGAGTTCGACTCTGCTTCCGTTGTTCCTGAAATTCCTCTCCTGACATATGGTGAAGAGGTAGATTTGATTGTTCTGATTTCACTCTTCAATTTGTATCTTCTGTATATTAAAACTGTAATTTTTACGTATTTGGTGTTCACATGATGAGACTGGGGTTTTTGGTGTAGGATGTTGGAATCTCTTCTGATAAGCATGCCCTTATTATACCCCCATTTCGTGGAAAACGAATTCACCCAATGCCATTTCCGGATTCTTCCATGTCCTGTAAGTCCATTAAATTGATGATTTACAACTTTTCTGAAATACATCTTGCCTTTAATGGCTGTTTAGATTTTTGCCTCATCTTAGCCTAGTGTGTGTTTATTTGTGTTGACGCTGCAGTGCCACCAAGGCCTATGGATCCTAATAAAGACTTGGCAGTGTATGGGTATGGAACGGTTGCATGGAAGGAAAGAATGGAGGAGTGGAAGAAAAAGCAGAGCGATAAACTTCAGGTGGTCAAGCACCAAGGAGGAAAGGGTGGTGAAAACAATGGTGGAGATGAATTGGATGATCCTGATTTGCCTATGTAAGAGCGCTAACTGATCAAGTATTGCTCTGCAGAGTGTTAGCTCATTCTTTTTCCTTTCCAGAGCTTGATTATTTGATTTTTAGCCTATCAAATCCCCTTTGTTTTATCTTAAGTAAGGATATTGTTCCTTGATTTGCTCTGGGACTTGGCTGCTTCAATTAGTCCGACACAGCAATCTCAATCATGAAGATTATTTTTCCTTTTCTGATTATTTTTATTTATTCATCATTAGCCTGGTGTTGGAAGAAAGCTGGAAAAGGTCACTAGTATGAAAATTTTTCATTTTAATATAGAAATTATGCCAAGTAATCACAAGTATACTTGCAACTTGCTGAACTTTTTCGTATTCAAAATAAGAATACCAGCAACAATTACTAAGATTTTGCAGTTGCTGTGAAAAAAAAAACAGTTGTTGTTATGTAGAACTTCCACCTAAGATAAGAACTAGGTTTGCGTGCCTTGTTGTTGCAATGACATTAAATGTGAAGTTATTGATTGGAATTTCTATTGCCTTCAGGAAACATTTAATTTAATTACATTCTAAAAGTGACTGTTGTTAATCACAAAACGCTAAGAAGTGTTTTTAATATCTCCTATAGTGTAAGTTATACTCCATTTGACACTTCTAGCAATGATTTGGTCGTCATGTCTGGATGTAATTCTCAATACTTGTTTAATCATTGGTAAGAATTGAGATAAGTTTATCTGATTAGTGATATGTCCTTGCAAAAAGTTTGTTACTGTGAAGGCATAACTGCTTTATGGATTTGTATCAGCCAACTATATGTTTTTTATAGCTTCAACTTCAAGTGCTAGCATTGCAGCTTGTAAAAATAACTATTTTATTTGGTTTTATACTCAATATACTCCAAGCATGGATGCCCCTGTGCATTTGCTAAGCATATGAAAATAGATGCTTTATGTTTCTAAAACTATAACTAGACACGTTCCAGGTTTTATGTCCAGTATTTTGGGTGTCATTGTCAAGTATAGTACTTAGAAATTTTAGCTTTTAAACAAATTTAGCGAGTGAAGGTCAATCCAATCCTGTTTTTTCTGTCACTTTCTGCTTCTAGAGTTGGATTAGAAAAACTAATTGTCCACCATGATTTGATAGGATGGATGAAGGAAGGCAGCCTCTTTCAAGGAAATTACCAATTTCTTCAAGCAAGATTAGCCCATACAGATTGATCATTATACTCAGGCTTGTGATTCTCAGCCTCTTTTTTCACTATAGAATTCTTCATCCAGTCAACGATGCCTATGGATTGTGGCTTACATCAGTAATTTGTGAAATATGGTTTGCCATATCATGGATATTAGATCAGTTTCCAAAATGGTTCCCAATTGAGCGAGAAACATATCTTGATAGATTATCATTGAGGTACTGCCTCTCTCTCTCTCTCTCACACACACAAACTCGCGTGCGCGCATCACGGTTATTATTCTCAGAAATTTCATGTTCAAATTTTAATTGTTTCATAGGTATGAGAAAGAGGGGAAGCCATCTGAGTTAGCGAGTGTTGACGTATTTGTTAGTACTGTTGATCCTATGAAAGAACCTCCACTTATCACTGCAAACACAGTCTTGTCCATCCTTTCTGTAGATTATCCAGTCGAAAAAGTTGCGTGCTATGTTTCAGATGATGGTGCAGCCATGCTTACTTTCGAAGCTATCTCTGAGACATCCGAATTTGCAAGAAAGTGGGTCCCTTTCTGCAAGAGGTTCAGCATTGAGCCTCGGGCTCCAGAATGGTATTTTGCTAAGAAGGTTGACTATTTGAAAGACAAAGTAGATCCAGCATTTATCAGAGAGCGTCGTGCCATGAAGGTTCGTGGCTCATCCCTTCTAGTTGTTTATGCTATTATTCAATCTTTGTCTCAATCTTTTACATGACTTGTTCAAAAAATCCATAAAAATGAAAATTCATAAAACATGACTAGGGAAGAAGCTTGCCTTTGCATTCAATATAAAATGAAAGCTAAACTTGTTCTGCTGAAATTATTGTAACCACAATAATGATATCCTCATCATAAAAAAAAAATTGGGTTCATTTAAGCAAATGACATTATGGTTCTTTGTTGTTCTTTGTTGGTACCAGAGAGAATATGAAGAGTTCAAAGTTCGAATAAACGGATTAGTTGCTATGGCGCAGAAGGTTCCTGAGGATGGTTGGACAATGCAGGATGGCTCTCCATGGCCGGGGAATAATGTCAGAGATCATCCAGGAATGATTCAGGTGAAAGATGTTGTTTGAATACATTTAGTGTGGTGTCCGATGCCATACCATCCCACTGACCTTATAGTTAGTGAGGCGTTGCAAGTAACTCTAATTCTTACTATCATCCTTCAGGTTTTCCTCGGTCATAATGGAGTTCATGATGTTGAAGGAAATGAATTGCCCCGTCTAGTTTATGTGTCTCGTGAGAAGAGACCAGGATTTGATCACCACAAAAAAGCTGGGGCTATGAATGCTTTGGTAAAACAATCACACATGCACACAAACTGTTCTGGCATTTGATCATTGTTTTCCCTCTCTAACATTTTGTGTTGGCTGGTTGATGCAGGTGAGGGTCTCTGCAATCATATCAAATGCTCCTTACATGCTGAATGTGGATTGTGATCACTATATAAACAATAGTAAGGCACTTCGCGAAGCCATGTGCTTCATGATGGACCCAACATCTGGAAAGAAAATTTGTTATGTTCAATTTCCTCAAAGATTTGATGGGATTGATCGTCATGATAGATACTCAAATCGTAATGTTGTATTCTTTGATGTAAGTAAAAATCTTTATAATGTTGATTTGATACACACACACAAGCTTTCTTGTTTATTTTCATTTATTTTTTTAATAAGCTCATTCCATTTTTTTATAAATGCAGATCAATATGAAAGGATTGGATGGCATACAAGGTCCTATATATGTTGGTACGGGATGCGTTTTTAGGAGGCAAGCACTTTATGGATATGATGCCCCTGTCAAGAAGAAGCCCCCAGGGAGGACATGCAATTGCTTGCCAAGATGGTGCAGCTGCTGTTGCCGATCTAAAAAGAAGAATAAGAAATCAAAATCAAAATCAAATGAAAAAAAGAAGAGCAAGGAGGCTTCTAAGCAGATACATGCATTAGAAAATATTGAGGAGGGTATTGAAGGTAAGAGTAACACTTAATTGTTTCGTTGAGTTAAAATATCAATAGTTTCTTGAAGATATCAAAGGATTAAATAATCTCCACTCATTTGTGTGTTTTGAGTTGGATATTAATGTCTTTTGACTTCCAGTAGCCAGGTCAAATTAGTCCCTCGTCTATTTTTGAAATCTTGGATGGTGTTGCTCTTTGCTTGCATTAGACCAAACAAAAGCCTGATCATTGCTGTGATTATCAAACTTTGATTTCAGGGATAGATAATGAAAAATCAGCCTTGATGCCTCAGATAAAATTTGAGAAAAAATTTGGACAGTCGTCAGTTTTCATAGCCGCTACACTTATGGAAGATGGTGGAGTTCCTAAAGGAGCAAGTTCTGCATCACTTTTGAAAGAAGCCATTCATGTCATTAGTTGTGGTTATGAAGATAAAACTGAATGGGGAAAAGAGGTATGCATGCCATGAATGTTCCAAACTTGACATTTTAGCTTACAGGGTTTCCTTTCGAGTAGAATTGACATTTGACTTTCCTGTTGTCTTTATCGAAATGTTCTAGATTGGGTGGATTTATGGCTCTGTTACTGAGGATATATTAACTGGCTTCAAGATGCATTGCCATGGCTGGCGATCAGTGTATTGCACGCCAAAAATACCTGCATTTAAAGGTTCAGCTCCAATAAACCTTTCAGATCGTCTACACCAGGTGCTCCGATGGGCACTGGGATCTGTTGAGATTTTGTTGAGTAGACACTGTCCAATATGGTATGGATATGGATGTGGATTGAAATGGTTGGAACGCTTCTCTTATATAAACTCTGTTGTCTATCCATTGACATCGATCCCCTTGATTGCCTACTGTACCTTACCTGCTGTCTGTCTACTGACTGGGAAATTCATTGTTCCTGAGGTAATTTCTTTACCCATACCTTTTTTAAATAAATGGAACAATATTGTTTGAGTTGCAAGCCTTTCTTCTTAACCTTATTTTCATGTGGTGTACAGATTAGTAACTATGCCAGTATCATTTTCATGGCTCTCTTCATATCCATAGCTGCAACTGGTATCCTCGAAATGCAGTGGGGAGGTGTTGGCATCCATGACTGGTGGAGAAATGAGCAGTTCTGGGTCATTGGTGGTGCCTCATCTCATCTATTTGCTCTTTTCCAGGGTCTTCTTAAGGTATTGGCTGGAGTTAACACCAATTTCACTGTTACCTCCAAAGCGGCTGATGATGGAGAATTTTCAGAGCTCTACCTATTTAAATGGACATCTCTGTTGATCCCTCCTATGACTTTGCTTATCATAAACATAATTGGAGTCGTAGTTGGAATTTCTGATGCCATCAATAATGGTTACGAGACTTGGGGTCCACTCTTTGGTAAGCTATTCTTTGCGTTGTGGGTAATTGTCCACCTTTACCCGTTCCTCAAGGGGTTGATAGGGAAACAAGACAGGCTTCCCACCATTATTGTTGTATGGTCGATCCTTCTAGCTTCTGTTTTAACACTCTTATGGGTTCGAATCAACCCATTTTTGTCGAAAGGTGGCATTGTCTTGGAAATTTGTGGGTTGAATTGTGATTAAGACACATGACGTAGAAGGTTTAATGGTTTTGAATTGCATGTAGAAAGGTCGTTTTAGGAGTGCATAAGCGAGCTACAATTCTTATCATCGAAGATAAAAGACATCCTCCCTTGACAAAAGCATGATTCCTAGCAATAAGTTTGGAATGGAAATTGTAGTGGGGATGTGTAGATACGAAGGACTGATATACTATCATTTGTTTTGTCTAGTTTTCATTAATTCATTTGATACTTTTCTTGTTGATTATAAGATCTGTTTGCAACATGAGAAAACATGTATTATTATGATATAATTTATGCACCCTTATGAGGGAATTCAAAATCTCCTTTTTGCTGTGATAACTTCCACATCAATTCCCTTCAGAAATGAACTGGGATGCATTGCTCCAGCTTGTATTCTGCCGTCTTCAATTATAATGTAGTTGCTAAGAGCATTGCTGTTCAAAATGCCTCCAAGACAGCTCTTGCAAGCTTTCCGTCCAGGTTTTTTTTAACGAGTCTTTGCACGGGAGTTGTAGTCTTTCTTTGACTGAATTGAAAGCCCACAAAACTTTGTGGTTCACAGTGACCATGCTTGCTGCGTAGGTACCTCTTGAAGCAGAGGATTGGTTCATCGTGTGTTTCTGTTCTATTTCAAATGCCTAGGCTGAGGCCATAAATATCCAAACACTACCAGAAGCAAGGTCTGTGCAAAAAATCACATAGCTGTACATATTTGTAGTTCCACTTCATCAGCCAGCATGCGATAACATGACAAAACAATATGGTGTTATGGATACAGTGAAATAATGGCTGCATGAAGAGATCAATCAGGCAAGTCTAAAGAAAAGAAACACAAACTCGGGAAATATATAAATAAGCATTTCGTTGCTCAAGAAATCGGTGATCAGACATAGATTACACGAATAAATCTAAATTCTGCGCAACCAAAACAGAGTTTCCATATTCCGGTAAAAGATGCATGAGATATGCTCATATCTGAAAGCAAAAACTAAAAATAACCAACCAAAAACCAGAAGGGGCCACTAAAATCTAATTGTTTCTGAGGTTCCCCAGAGCCCGCCTCTTTGATAATGCGTTCGGAGCTGTCATATTACCACGTTGCTCCCTCTTGATACTTGCCAGGTTTTCTTTCATGCCGGTATAAGTAACCATCTTCCGGGGAGTAGCTTGAACAAAACCAGTTTTATTGATCTTCCCTTTAACCATTGAAGTGTTCAACTGTTTCGCATCCGAGCTATGGCTTTCTTCGTCTTCAGCACATGAAGTTGTCTTTTGAGGTGATGGCAACTTCATTTGACGCGTCTGGTCATCGCCAACAGCAATTTCTGCAAGACAATTCACACAGCATCTTAGTTCTGTGTGCTTGGTCAATGTCTTGTGAGATCAGGTCTAGAACATCGTGCAAACAGAGAAAAGACAACCACAAGCTCTTGGTTTTATTCATACCTTTACTAATAGCTGAATTTGTGATTTCCGGAGATTGATCCAAAATGGGTACATCTGGTTTGGACGACACATCCACGCTCAAGTCCTTCGTTACTCCAACATCTTCGCCACTGAGGTTTTCATTATTATGTTGTTTCAGGTAGATTGGATCGCATTCCACCCTTTGCTCTGATGAAACAGCATCATGACAAGCATTCACCTCAGCAACATCTATCCAGATTTCTTTTTCCGCGGAATCATAAGAATGCTCGGTATTCACAGACTTGTTTTCATGATTCTCACAGTTAATACACTCTTGAATGCTATTAACCTCGAGGGGAACACAAACTTGCTTCTTTGAACCTTCGGAATCTTCAAAGTTGAGCTCATCTAAAATAGTGAAGAATGTGTGTTTTGCCTCTTCAATTTTCTCATCCATTACTTGCCCTAGTTCACCTTGTTGCTCCTCAGCAACTTGAAAAGTGGCATGTTCAGTAACAACTATATTTTCTTCCACCTTCCCAGCATCCTCGTTTTTCAAATTGGTGAGCAAGAACCGTGTATCTGATGTTTGATTCTCATCTTGTTCGTTCTCTCCAAAAAATAAATTCAGCTCCCAGGCATCATTTTCTGTTATATGATGTTGAGATACACTGAATGAAGAACCAGCAGGGGAATCAACATCTCTCTGGCATTTGAATGGAGAAGTCACAATGCCATTTCCAAAGTCTACGATCTCCTTGGAGAAAACACCAACATCAAGCTTATGCAAGCAATGTGCTGCCTCAGTCTCTATGGCGTGGCTCTCTCTCTCTCTCTGACATGACTGCTGATTTTGAGGTGGACAATCAAGGCCAATCATGAGAGCTGATTCATTTACTTCTTCTGGGTGCTCATTGGCTTGCTCTATTGCAACTTCCCGAGGATCACTTCGATTAGTTTCTAAGCTGGTATCGTCTGTAGCATCATTTAAAGCTTCTGTAACTTCCTCAGATCCGACATTTTGTGCTATTAAAACCTCATAGTCCTCTCTGTGGAATTCACCCTGCTCTGTGGGATTGCTTCCTACAAAACAATCATGATAAATCAAGGTGCTCTGTACATATGGATACTAAGTTAAACGAGAACATAATTAACAACCATACCTCTGTTATTGCAAGTTGTTTCTTCTCCTCCATAATTGCTCATATCTTTACAATATAATTGTGGTACAAACCTGCCTTCTGTTCCACAACAATGTAAAAAAGAAAAAGCAAAAGGTTATCTTCACGTTTCCTTAGTAGACGAATAACATGACACTGCAAAGCAAACTGGACTGCCTATTTGTAGGTGTGTGAAGCTGATTTTATAAAAAAATGGTAGAGAAAAAATAATCACAATCCAAGATTAGATCTCGTATCGGATTTCTTGCCTATCGAAAGGCATTTGGTGCAACTAAACACACTAAGATTTCAGATTTGTAGCGTGGAAACACTCACCACAAGACACGGGACCATTTTTCTGTACAGCAGAACAAACTGAAGTGATTTCAGGTAAGCTACAATAGGTATCATCAAATACTAGTTGTTCTGAAGACACGTTCTGTTCTAGTTTGCTGCAGCTTAAAGATGTTTTTTGTAGCGTACATTTAGCCGTTTCAGGTGATGCCTCAACTGGAATAACTGGTTGCAAAGTCCCTCCAATACCCACTTCCTCTAAGATGCCCATCTTTGAAGGGGTTACTGAGCTAACTCTGTCTATTGCACCCAATCCTGTTTCACAGGTTTTTTGAATTTCAGGATAGGAGATATTGTCTACTTTTAAGTCTTGAGGAGCATCATCGAAAGTATTGTTGCTTATGCTTGTCTCTGCTCCATGCTCATCTAAAGGATCGTTGATTATTGAATTGTCTTTCAAGGCTACTCCAGCTGATTCTTCAACTTGATGTTGTTCTCCATTCCCTAAGATCAAATTCACTTGTCGGTTAGTGAACAGGATTTCTTCAACATTTTTGTTCACCCATACTGTATGCTCAGCATCGTTGTTTATCAAACTGTCTTTCAAGGCTTCCCCGTCAGATTCTTCAACTTGTTCTTGTTCTCCATTCTCTTGGATCAAATTCGCTTCCCGGTTGGTGAACGAGATTTCTTCAACATTTTTGTTCACCTTTGTAGTATGCTCAGAATCGTTGCTTATCAAATTGTCTTTCAAGGCTTCCTCGTCAGATTCAACTTGATCTTGTTCTGTCTTCCCTTGAATCAAATTCAATTCCCAATTGGTGAACGAGGCAGATGCATCAGATCCAGTGAGAAGCTGTGGGGGTATATGGTCTGCTGCTACAGGATATACAGATCATTAAATATGAGAAATTATGCTCGTAGCCAGAAAATAACTGTGAAGAACAGTCTAAAATATAATCGTTTAATCAAACATTACATCAATTGTGAAAAGGCAAATAAAAAAACATTCATTTAGCACTGGACGATAAATCCTTAATAGATAGCCCTTGGTGTCAAAAAAGCATGCTTGATGAAACTAACACGACAAAAAGTAACTCCAACTTGCCACACTACAAACCAAAAGATACTAGGATCTCGTGTCTGTCATTTTCAAATATTCAATCTTTAACAGGAAGGATTTTATCAGATAAGGTTTTGGTATTAATTAACACTTTCAGGCTTCAGATACTCACCTTGAGATAATAAAACATGCAGCACTGAGACAGCATCAGTAAATGAACCCATTCCGCATGTTCCAGAAGATGACTCGGCAAATAATTCTTGTTCTAATGAAGTTTTCTTGGCCTTTTTTCGGTTATTTTCAAGTATCTTTAAAGAAATCGGCGTTCCTTCAGTCCAGTTGTTGCTGTCCTCAATTTTCTCAAAACAAATCTTTCCACCAATGGCCACCGACCCAGCTTCATCTGCTTCAATGTTCTTGCTGGCATCCTTTGATACAACATTACAATCATCTTTATTCTCATGAAGAAGTTCCTCAACTGAGTGCTCCGCAATGCCCTTCGAAGTAACATGTTGGAGAGCAAAAATGCTGTACTTCTTCTCATCATCAATGTTGCTATGCTTCAACTTCGAATCATCCTCCACATTTTCAACGTCTTCCTTTATAAAAGCAGCTATGACACCCATAGAGATACGGTTTTCTGAAGCAATGGAATTACTTCTTTCTAGCTCTAAAGCATTCCCCTCTTTGAGATTATCAAATTTACCAGCCTCAACTCCGAGTTCAAGCTCGGTGCTCATAACTATATTTGATGTTTCACCAATACCCTCACAATCTGCAGATGCAATGTCAGTGAAAGCACTGCGACCAGCATCATTAATATTCAAAAACTCACCATAATCTGAAAACTGCTTGCCAAGCCCCACAGGACCACTTGATTGTGCAGTTCCTTCATCTTCTGTGTTCGACATGTCCAATCTTTCAGCTGTCACCATTAATGATTCTTTGTCAATTGCTTCACCAGCTCCACCGATACGATCACAAAGATCACTAGGCCGTGAAGGACTATTTCGTTGTGGAGTTCCTTCATTTTGTGTGTCTGACATGTCCAATCTTTCGGTTGTTACCATTAGTGGTTTTTTGTCAGCTGCTTCACCATCTCTATTGACATGATCACAGAGATCACCACCACTCATTTCTGCAGTTCTCTCTTCATCTAAGTGCTCATCCATACCTTGTGCAAAAGTGCCAGCATTGGAATCACTACCTACAGGTAAGGTTTCGTGGTCTGTCCACATACTATTTCCTTTTGTGCTCTTAGAAGTGTTTTCGCCAGATCCAGCATTCTTTCGCCCTGAAATTTCAATTTCTTTATAAATGGCTGGAGTCAGACTTGTATCAGCATTGCCATTCAGATTGGCAGCCACCTCCTCGCCGCTGCTGTAATCACAAAGCTCAGCTAAGAGAGCATCATTTGCAGTTTCCTTCCTGACAACGTGAGCGCACTGTTCTCTAGCCATATTTGTACCATTGACCATCTCTTTACTTGATACACGGAAGTCACTAGAACGGCCCATCATCATATCAAATGTTTTCCCTTCAAAACCTTCCGTTCCTTCAGAAACCAAATGAACTAAACAGGAGTCAGCGTTGGCATTTACCTTTGCAGACACCTTCTGGCAACCACTGTCATCACCGTGCTCAGTTACTACGGCGCATCCTGATTCTTCTCCCTTAGTTTCACATTGTTCAACATCCGACTCTTCATCCATGCCTCGGCCACTGTTCATATCCATAACAGTTTCATGGAACTTGCTAATAGGCGCATCAACGGTAGCATCAATGCTGCAGTTTATTTTTGCAATCATCTCATTGTAACAACTGAGCTCCTCAGAAAGCATCGGTGAAGCATTCACTCCAGTTGATGCTATGTCACTGTCACTGTGCAAGGTGACTTCAGTTTCGCTTGTTATTGCAATATTATCCTCCTTTTTATCTTGCAATTCCTTCAGAGAAGATCGTGGCAAAGCATCTGAAGCAGCTTCCTTTTCCTCCAGAACATGCTTTCCATCCTTACAACTTGAATTACTCTTTGTTGTTGATTTCTCATCTAAAACATTAACAATTGAAAGGAAGTTTTCAGGTTTGTTAAAATAAGCATTACTACTTTCAGTGACATGACTGTTAATATTTGTAGATTTTCAGTGTAATTTTCTTTAGACAGAAAAGCAATAGCTAACGCAGATATCAGAGCATATTCCTCAAATGTCCTCTCAAAAAAAAATCACCTTGATGTAGTATGTTCCTGCCCACAGAGGAATCACCTGAAGAAAAGGACAATCTTTGCTTGCCAATACCAGTGGCTGCTGACAGAAAAGGGATTGAATTAAAATGAATTCCAGATGGCAATAGAAAAGGTAAAATGCTGTCAAGAGGAAGAAATCAATAAATTGCAAGATTTGGTTTACATTGTGAAGGTACAGTGGCTGCAGAACAATTTTCACCTTCATCGGTGCCTTTTTCTGGGACACTCAGACAGGTTCCTTCTCCATCTAAAAGTTCATGTATGCGTGTTCCTCTAGAAACCTGAGAAACATCGCCAGAGTTTCCCTCTGAAATAAGATTTTGTTTCTCTTCAGTAGCTTCGGTGAGGACATCACCATTCTCCTCTAAGTTTATTTCAGTGCTCAAACTGACCATCTCTTCACCAGCAGCTGGTGATGCTCTATCCTCACAAGGTGCCTCTTCATACTCATTGTTATTTGCTGTAATGTTCTGTCCAGTATTTTCTAGATCACAGATACCATCCTCCAGAGCAAATGTTCTATCAACTTCAGTAGAACAATCATTGACATCGCGACTTGCTAAGCGCAAGTCTTCTCCCAGTTCTTTTCTTTCAAGTCCTTTCTCCAACCCTGAGAAATTGGAAGGTTTATCAACATAATATTTAGAACATGGTAATTAATTACTGAAAATAAAATAGCAGGTCCTCATTCTAAACGACTTAATTGCCTGAAAATTTTGATTGATTTGCAGATGAGAAACCATTAGTCAGAGAAAACACATCGGAAGCATTAGCATGAAGGAGTTCATCTAAATTATCATTACCAGAATCTGCACCATCATCTGTAGATCTGCATGATGGATCATCCACGTCAAGTTTCTCCATGTCACCTACGACAATATTAGCCTCCTCGTTAAGGACTGCAGGCTGACTTGCATTCTTTAGCGTTTCTTGGTTTGCACAAGCAGATACTGGCGTTAGTGATATTGATGTTGGAGACGAAGTTTCCTGCAAAATTGTTTTTCTATATATGCCCTCCTGAATGTCAGAGCATAATGCAGAGACTTCGAAGAAACTGGTTCTTCTCATTTCACTTGTTTTCCTCTGAGACCCCTTCTTGTCAGAAGTTTTAAAAACTTCCTCGCAGCGGTTCAAACTGAAATTATATTTGTCCCCTGTGGCTTCTGGCAAGATCAATCCAGTGTCCTGATTTCGCATTTCTTCAGTAAATATAGCTTCCTCTACCATAGTTGGAAGTGCAGATATACTCAGTTCCTTCTTTTCAACAGTTTTGTCCAGGAAGGTATATCCAACCAAGTCACTTTTAGAGGCACGTTTTGTGGAGAGTCTTGAAGGTTTACCAACTAAACATTCACCCACAACAGCAGAATCATCTTTCTCCATCATTGGGTTACGCTTTCGTTTCAGTTGCCCAACCTTACCAACAGCTTCAACAGTTTCTAATTCATCGGTGGCAAAAATAGAGCTTGACACAACAGTGTTGCGTCTGGACCTCCTCATATGGCCAATGGGTACCGCAGCCTTTTCAATCCCACCTCTAGACTGTACAGAAGCTTCAACCTCGTTAACTGCCTTCAAATATGGATTCCTTGGTTGCTTCCTGGTTTCCCTTTTTACCTCTGGCCCTTCACTTTCCACCTTGCCCTTTTGAGCTGTAACATGTTTCTGTCTTGAAGCATTTCTACCTTGAGCCTTCAAAGATTCCCCAAGCTGAACAGCCCTGTTCTGCTCCTTGTTAACCTCAACTGCACAAGCATTCCCTGCAACCTGAGCTCCAAACCTTGCCCTCTTACTAATATCAACTTGCATAATAGATTTGGAATCTGTATCCTTTACCATATTTCTTTTTGATCGCCTGATATCCTTTACAGATTCAAGACCTTCTTCAGGCAAGGTTACTACCTCTACTCCCTTCGGGGGCACCATAGATTTACGTCTCAAAGTATATCTACCCAAATCCTTCAACAATTCTTCATCTTGAAGAACCTTTTCACATTTATCCTGAATCTCAATGGTTTCAGATTTATTTGCAGTAAGGGAAGAAGTATTTTCCTCCAACTTAGAGTGTGACCGAGTAGTCCTGCCAACAATTTCAGTTTTGCTGAAATCTACACTCGATAATGAAGTACCTTCCTTGTTCCTAGCATTTCTTCTTGAACGCCTCTTACCCTTCCCTGATTCAACACCTTCATCAGTTAGAATTTCTACTGCCACCCCCTTCTGAGGCACAAAAGATTTTCTTCCCAAAGCATAACTACCGATACCCATCAAAGGTTCTTCAGTCTGGAGAACCTTTTCACATTCATCATGAACCTCGAAGGTTTGAGCTTTATTGTCAGCTACAGAAGTATTCTCTACCTTCACCCGTGATCGAGTAGTCCTGCCAACAATTCCACTTTTTCCCAACTCCACACTCAATGATGAAGTACTTACATTCTTCCTAGCACTTCTTCTTGGTCTCAAAGGGACATTTGCAGGTTTAGCATTGTCGTTTGCACTTACATTCTCTACCTTCGCCCGTGATCGAGTACTCCTGCCAACAATTCCACTCTTTCCCAACTCCACACTCAATGATGAAGTACTTACATTCTTCCTAGCACTTCTTCTTGGTCTCGACGGGACATTTGCAGGTTTAGCATTGTCGTTTGCACTTACATTCTCTAGAGAAACTTCATCCAACAAAGCACTCCCCTCGCTATTCCCTCTCTTTCTAGAGACTCCCCGTTTCGAATTCTTCCTCGAAACAACCAAATCTCCTTCATCCCCTTCCACAGTCTTTTCAATCACCATCTCTCTACTTTTCAATTGCCTCCTACTCAAATTATCTCCACCCTTCACGAGTTGAGCACCTCCATCCTTCGTAATTGCAGGAGGTTGTGGCTTATCACTAAAATCAACATTTTCCACTCCAACACTCCCTTTCTTCTCTCCTCCTCTTCCTCTCTTCTTCCCAACAACCGGCAAAACAACCTTATCTACATGTCTTTCAACTTTTCTCTGCACTCTATTCCTAGCTCTAGAGAGAGAACCATTAACTTTCCCAGAATCAACCAAGCTCCTCTTCCTTCCTTTATACACCGAAGGCTCGTATTCACGTATTTCAACATCAGGGCTGAATTTAACATTCTTTGATTTTTTAGGCACATTCGTGGAATCACTCTCGTTTGGTACTTCACCATAACCTTGCGTTATGGGATTTTCATTTGCCTGTTTATAATTCAAAAAATAAAAAATAGAGTATTTTAGCTACAGGGAAATCCATAAAAAAATAACCCGAAAAAGGAGGGGGGGGATCTAATTATTTCAATGTTTAAACCCTAATAATTGTAAAATACACACAATAAATTAACAGTAATCAATTACTTCCACGATTAATTCAAATTCTTATTGAGTTTGCATAATAAGCAACAAAACTCATTAGATCCATTGGAGATTCCAGTTTCAAACAACAACAACAACAACAACAAAAAGATCAAGAAATTAACAGACAGAAACCATCTAAGCCTCTGATCAACAAAACGGAAAAAGAATAAGCAATCTGTAATAGAAAACACACCTTGAGAGTCAAAGTCAACAAATGAGCCATTTCGGCATTGGATTTATTGGCAAGAATTCCATGCTTTTTACAAAGCGCTTGCAGTTGTTTTCTCTTCATGCCATGAAAAATCATTTCTCCTTCTTCCATTTTTCTACTTCGAAAATCACTCACTCGCCATACACTTATCACTCACTCATCATACACTTCCCAACTTTCCTTTTATTCCCTTCTTATCAGTGTGACGATGCCAAACGAAATGCTTTTTTCTTTTTTTTTAAGTTGTGTGTGAGGGAGAGTGTTTAAAAAAAATTCAAAACGGCTGGTTTTTCATTTCTCCCGCTCTTTGAAACCGGTTTATTTTCCAACAATTGCCCCCACTCGCGACCCTGAATAATGATAAGAATTCGCGTCCGTGTGACAAGCCTAGAGGGCGAAACAGTAATTGAGATCAAATTTAAATGGAAGGCACAGAGGGTTTGATTTTTTTTTTTTTTTTTTTGCTGATATTGCATAAACGCGTCTCGTCTGAAATTTCTGTACGATGGATAAGACGCTTTTGCTAGACCACGTGTAAGAGTCTCTTTAATTCTTAGCGTGTTTGTTTTGCATTGTAGTGGTAGCTTTTGTCTACTGCCTCATCATTATCGATGATAGTTTTCAGATCTGGTCCCGTTTAAGCTTTGAATTCTAGATTTTAACCGAGTCATTAGATTTGGACTGGATTATTGCATTATTTGTTGATTTTTGTTTTTTTTTAAATTAAAACTGTAATAATTTTAAATTATAAACTCAAAATATATGATATATATTCGTAGCTACAAATTTTATATATATATATATATAATTTTCTTGAAATTTCGATAGAGTTTTCTTTGTATTTTTTAGATGCCAAGTTATCGACTCAATCATTTCTCAATCTGTAACATCAATCGCAATATTCATCTATTATTTGAACTTTAAAAAACTCAAGGATATTTCAATATCTCAATTCTATTTTTCTATAGAATACTATAATAAAACTAATAAATTCTTAACATGCATCGTTTTTTTTTTTTTTTTAGTATTTGTGCTCAAAATATATACACAACCAACCATAATTCAACTTAATAATAATAATAATAACATTATAAATTACATCATACATAAGATAATAAGTTAAACATTACATTTTTAGATATGAAAGTATATTATAACAAAATATTAGTTCTTTCCATTACATTAATCACATAACAAAATTATTTATCCAAGCATCTACTTTCTAGATCGAAGGTGCGATGTACCTAAAAACATCATCGCATAAAACATGATTAAAACAATTGCACATTTCAATAAGTAATGGATTAAGGACTAATTATTCATATACATTAAAGTGACTTTCATATCATAGAATAAATTGTTTTATTTTGTTTAGAAGTTTCTAATTTCATAAATTCTCTTCTAGACATAGGGATACAACTACTAAAATAAAAATATCAAGAGTGTCTCCCACAAACCAGCATATTTAACTTCAAAGTTTTACAATTAATCTATTTTACATCAAGTGGCTATCCCATTAATTTGTAAATTAATTTTCTTAACATGGCCATGCAATCAAATATAAATTCCAGTAATCAGGAAATGATTTTCAAGACTTATCCATTCAACATAACATTATTTCCAGTAATTACCCATTCACCAAGGCATTATTTCCAATAACAAGGAAATAATTTTTCAATGCTTGCCCATTCACCAGGGCATTATTTCCAGTAACTGCCCATTCACCATGGCATTATTTCCAGTAACCAAGAAATAATTTTCAAGGCTTGCCCATCCACCAGGGCATTATTTCCAGTAACCAGCACTAGAATTGACAATCTATAAAAATTCATTCTACAATAATAAAAAATATATAAACTAATTAATTACTCCAAGGTGTCGAACACCTACCTAGTGTCTGTGCACGTGAAGATGTCCCTTGTTGCTGATTAAGTCCTGCGGCCTCCTCTGTACCAACAAAAATTACTTTGTCATTGTTCATTCATTCGAACCGGTAAAAATTCTAATACCCATTACATATTCTTTGATTAAATCCAACACCTTTAATTAAGTTTAATTGACTTTTAATTCAAGGAGGACAAAACCCTCCTTTATGAAACATTTACTTATTTTTTTTGTTCACAAAAGTCCCTATACAATTTAATCTATCAACATCAATTGTCTTTAATTTGGTAAGATTCCTCAATAATATTATTTAAACTTCATTCTCTAATTTTTCTTCTTCATTTAGCCAAAAACTCCTCAATAATATCATTTAAACTTCATTCTCTAATTTTTCTTCTCTATTTAGCCAAAAACAACCTCGGGAAGGAAGTGAAGATTTTTCTTTTCTCTTTGAAAAATTCTTACTTCATTCATATAACAACACTTATAAACCTTCATCTTCCCATATTTTTCAAATAATTGTATTTAACCTCAATTCCCCCAAATTATTACTTTTTTGACCAAATATTCAATTAAAATGAGGAAAAATAACTTTTTTTTCTTTTACTTAAAATTAAACACTTACCCAATCACAATTCATGCTTTCTAACATGGTTCAAACATAATTTGCATCATTCCTATAAATTATAACATAAATTCCACAATTTCACATAATCATAATTTTGCATAATCCTTCATCAAACATAAAATTAAAAGAATTAATCATTTGGAGCATGTTATTTACCTCACTTTGATAAGGATTTAAGGAAAGAATGCAAGAAAAATCAAGTTTTCTTCTTCTCCCTCTTCAAACCCTAGCTTGAAATCCTTCCTTCAATGCATTCACCACCTTAAAATCAACCCCCTCTTTATGTTTAATTAAGTTACTCACTCTAATTACTCACTTTAATTAGTGAAATCAATGAGCATTTAACTAGAAAAATCACACAATTCTTCCCCCTCTCTTTATTTGAAGCTCACGGCTAAAAGAGAAAAAAATAGAGCATTTATAGTCTAACTTTTACTTATTTACACATTGGCCCTCATTTCTTCTCATTTCTATTTTTGCCCCTCAACTCTTCTTTTAACTTAATTCTCACCTTAACATCTTATATTTTATTCTATTGTATCCAATTACGATACTTGAAATCCTTTTATTTAATCTATTCGGTACTTTATTTATTTTACTCATATTATAATTTAGCGGGTTTTCACAAAAACAATGTCATTTTAGTAAAAAGAAAACAAAATTCAACGGGTTGTAATCGGGTTTTTGACCGGGTCTTGTCGGGTCACATCGGGTTTTTTCTTCCTCTATTTTTTCTTCAACCCAACTCAATTATAGCCCCGGGTCGACCCGCCAGGCCGGGTCAGGTTTCAAAACTATGGTATGTGTTGGGAGTGTGGTTGTGATTATTTTTTAAGTGTTTTTCACTCGGAAATGCATTAAAATAATATTTTTTATTTTTAAAAATCATTTTTGATATCAGTACATTAAAATAAGTTGAAAATACCAAAAATATATTAATTTGAAGTAAAGAAAAAATAAAAAAAATTATTTTTTTAAAAAATACTTTTGAAACGCAAAAACAAATCTGTCTAAGTATATTTATTTTTAATTGAATCTGGAAAAGGTATTTGGGAGCTTGAAATTTTTTTAAGCCCCGTTTGTTTGCTGGAAAGTAGTTTTCTTTTGGAAAGTGAATTCCAGGGAAGTGAATTATTTTCCGATGTTTGGTAGTGTAATGAAAAATAAGTTGGAAAACACTTTTCAATGTTTGGTTATGTCATGAAAAATGAGCTGAAAAATAACTTATTAATATTTTATTTTCTCAAGTTTATTAAAATAATAAGGAACAAATGTTACAAATTAAAAAGTTGAATAAGAATGAAATTGAAAAAAAAAATATAATTTCATATATTATCTCAAATAAAATAAATAACAATCAAAATAATAGAAATCAAATTTAAAAAATAAAAAAATAAAAGATGAAGAAATTAAAATAATAATAATTAACATTTCATAAAGTATTTCAAATAAAATAAGTAACAATCAAAAGAATGAGGACCAGATTTGATTGATAAAAAATTTCAATAAAAAAAATGATAAGGGAAAAGCAACTAACAATTATAAAAATGAAGACCAAAGTTAATATAAAAATTAAATTTTAAGAGATGAAATTAAAAAATAAATATTCAAAACAAAGTGTGTGTGTGTGTGTATATATGTATCAATTAAAAATTTGAGGATCAAATTTGATATAATCAGCAAATAATATGACATTTCTAATTTTTTCACAACTTTCAGAAAAATATTTTCCGCCCAAATTTTTTAGGATAACACTTTCTTGAAAACTAAACCAAATTTTTCTTTGACCGGAAAGTGTTTTCCGTTGACCAACTTTCCTAATGACAAATAAACACAGGAAAGTTTGGAAAGTGATTTCTCGAAAACCATTTTCCGGGAACACAAACATAGTCTTAGTTTAATTTTAAGTTTTTAAATTGATTAAAAGGTGTTGTATTGTTATAAACAGGTTATAAAGATTTATGAGACTTTTCTCATGATTTTTTGGTGAGAAAATAGTTGTAATTCGAGGATTCTTTTTTCAAAAACTAAGACCTCATATTCATATGATCAGAAAAGATAATAGACAGTCTATCATTTGCCCTTTAAAAAAAAACACATGAATGCAGGCCTAAGTTTTCATGTAAGCTAGGCAAGTATGTCCAGCCCGTGCACATCTAAACCATTATTTTTTTATCTCGTTATTATTTTTGGTTTAGCATTTTATAATTGAATTCTTTTTAAATAATACTTAAATGATTATCCAATTACAATATTATTTTTAAATAATATCAACTTCTTTGAATTTAATATGTAGGTTTTTGAATAATTTTACATGAATGTAATATATATAATTTTTTAAAATGCTGAAATATCTATTTTTAAAAATTTTATTATAAGTTTTTTTAGATAATTTTCTCAAGTTTATTATTATTTTTTCTTTAATATATTCATTCTAAAATTATTTTTGATTATTTTTTAATTAAAATTTGCTTTTAAGATTCGTATATATTAGACGAAACAGTAATAGAAAACACTAAACATAACCATAAAAATACAAAAAAAGAACAAAATTAGGAAGTAGTAGCAGTAACACTGTTTCCACACGAAATACTATTTATTAGTTAATAAAAAATTAGAAGAGAAGGGTTTTATTGTACCTCATCTCACATTATACTATTTATTAAAATAATTTTTTATTTTATTTTTTTATATTTTTTTTAAATTTATGTTTTTTTTTAAATGACCATCAACATTAGACTTATTTGAAATTAAACTTTATAATGTTTTTCAATTTACTTCTTATAAAGTTATCTCATACTCATGACTCAAATTATAAGTTTGACAGATTGACTTAATTTTTTTTAATTTCATCATTTAATATTAGATTGATTAAAAATCTGGTTTTGTGATTTGTTTCGGTTTATTTTTATGAGATTATCCACATCTCATAATCTAAGTCACGGGTTTGGTGAGTTAGCCTTAATTGACTTGGGTTATTTTGTTATGTTTTTTTTAATTGATTTTTTAGTTGTATCCCTCAATATTTAATTTATTAGAAATCAAACTTCATAATTTGTTTTGATTTATTTTGCATGGAGTTATCATGATCTCATGACTTGGTATGTATATAAGCAAGTTAACATGAGATTATCTAAATATGTCGTTGTCTTAATGTTTAGTGAAAAAATCTCATATTAAATATTTATATTTGAGTCAAATTGTATTCAATGATCATCCGAGTTGCCTTTGAACCCGCTAAGACGATTGAGTCATGTTAAATCAATTCTTGCATAATTTATTTTTTTTACTAAAAGGAATTTAGCAAAATCTATATATTTTTTATATTAAAAAAATATATAAATCCGATATGCAATGTAGTGCAGGCTAGTAATCTAGTTTAAAGTATTTATAATTTAAGATTAATAACTTATTTATGGGTATTTACGAGAATAAAGATGACTGATGTTTTATAGGACAAATTGAGCAATTAACAAATAAATTTTTGTTTTTTAAAAATTTCATCATATAACATTTTTTTTGTTTGAAAATCAAACTTTATAATTTATTTTAATTTATTTTTTATGAGGTTATTGTAATCTCATAACTCGAGTTATAGATTTAACTTATTAACCCGAGTTAATCAAGGTCGATTCAACACATATTTTTATCTTAATATTAAAAAAATATATCATTTTAAAAAAATCTTGAGTTAAACTATCTTTGTACAGATTATTTGAGTTACTTTTAAATTCAGTCAGATAATATTAAATCAATTCATCCATAATTTATTTATTTTTTTCACTAAAACAATATCAATCACAT